>JACKZZ010005683.1_pt1 | contig 32776 bp, 36 predicted proteins | sample 8027871 | NCBI WGS metagenome assembly JACKZZ01 (sample SAMN15724774, study PRJNA655200) | protist metagenome | isolation source: fluorescence activated cell sorting (FACS) single amplified genomes of... | place: USA: West Boothbay Harbor, Gulf of Maine | collected 2000-07-19
TAAGTCTAAAACTAAATCCTTACCTACCACCAGGTATCCAGCAACACATCGTGTCTTTCTGTCTTGAATTATCAGAGGCACAGATCAACATGGCCAAAAAATATATAAGCGAACAGAGTGTCCGGTAAAAACAAAAATCCCCAAGGATTGGGGCTAGGGGTTGGACTTCCTCCCCATTAAAAACACTACTCGCACTAGAAACTGTGGGTATGTGGTCAACTCAACGAGTTGTCCAAAGACTGTGGTCAGGCGGAGGAAACCCTGTTTTCCTGGCTGTCCATAGACTGGCATATCCATAGTTGTTTTAGAGCAGCCGTCCTAACTACCTACAGGGTTGCCTCCCCTTTTTTTCTCTTGCATTTCCCAACGATAAAAAGAGGAACAAAAACGGCCGTATACGAAACACCTCCAATTCATTTTTGGTTATGAAACAATTTTTACCTATTTACTAGTTACATAACCCTGTTTCATAATCTATGTACCATTACTCATTAATGAGATAGACTTATGAAATACCGTGTTAAACTTTTTGCAGAGGTGAAAAAATGAAAATTGGTTATGCAAGAGTTTCTACCATCGATCAAAACTTAGATGTCCAAATTGATGGTCTTAAAAAAGAGGGATGCGATCGCATCTACAAAGAAAAGCTATCGGGATCACGTTATGATCGTCCAGAATTAAATAGTCTTCTCGAAAACTTAAGAAAGGGTGACATATTAATTGTTTGGAAGTTAGACCGATTAGGACGAACTGTTAAACAATTAGTTAGCTTAGTTGAAGAGCTAAAAAATAGAGGGGTCCAATTTAAGTCTATTAGAGACAACATTGATACAGGATCAGCTACGGGGACATTTTTCTTTCATGTCATGGCAAGCTTTGCTCAACTTGAAAGAGAGCTCACTATTGAACGAACAATGGCGGGATTAAAAGCAGCTCGTTCACGAGGACGCTTTGGAGGAAGACCGGAAGTTCATTCAAAAGACAAAAAAGAATTGGCTTATAAAATGTATTTAGAAAATGATAAGACTGTTCAGGAGATTGCAGATACACTAGATATTGGTAGGGTTACTATTTATCGTTATATTAATAAACGAAAAAATGGTTCCCTTGTACCAGTTTAGTTTATTTGGGGAAACTAAGACCTTGGTTTCAGTTGACCCAAAACGAAATCGTTTTCGATTCTATCACGTCACTTTATCCAAACAGGGGGATCTCGACTATGTCCTTGAACGGCGCTGGGGGCGGATTAAAGATATTAAACAAAAAACCGTGGATATTAATGCGTATAGAGACAAGCAATCGACCTCTTTTTTGTCCCCTACCCTAGCTAGAAAACGGTTTCTTTCTTTGCTCTCTTCTAAATATCGAAAAGGGTATCGCTGAGTCTCAGCTTTTCTTAGTTTAGGAGTTTCCATTTCTGGGAAATATAACTCTATGTACCTGGGGGGGATTTATTTATAAATTTACTTTTTTTTCGCCACTTTCTGTTTCAGATGGCATGTACAACGATTTTATTGACGCCCTCTTTAGGCGAGCTGTAGACATTTCTCCACCTCTTTTAGAATTTCATCATGATATACTTTTCTTCTTAGATAGTGCTATCTCAAACTCGATTAAATTTGAGGCGATGCCTTCGCCTAAAAAAGTAATCCAATTGCTCATTAGAAAAAATACGATTCATGTCGAAACATCTAATTTTGCCCACAAAAACCAAGTAGAGCACTATTTTGCTCATCTCAACTCAGTACCCTCATCGAAAGAAGAGCTAGAAGACCGCATTGCTAAAGCCATTAAAAAAAATATCAATAATCCTATGGATGGAGGAATTGGGCTGCTTCTTCTCCATCTTAATTTCGATGTTTCCTTCGAAACTTTTCTTAAGACTTCGACAGACAAAGAGTGTCTATTGGTCTCTACTATTTCTAGTATTTCTCTCCCCTACTAAACTTCTAAGAAAACGAAAATCTCTTTTGCAAACAACTATGGATATGCCAGTCTATGGACAGCCAGGAAAACAGGGTTTCCTCCGCCTGACCACAGCTCTTGGACAACTAAATAAGTTGACCACATACCCACAGTTTCGATGATTTTTGTATATAGTTTAGGAAGTCCAACCCCTAGCCCCAATCCTTGGGGGATGAGGCGTGTCCATGTTCCCGCCTAATAGAAACAGACTTCCTTATTTTGTTTTTTGAGTCTGATATCAAAGTAGTATCAAAATGATATCAAAATGATATCATATCATTTTCCTCCCCAAGATTGGGGACTAAGGGGCTGACTCTCCCCCACCCTCAAAAAACTCATCATCGTAACTGTGGACTTGTGGGCAACTCTTGAGTTGTCCAAGAGCTGTGGAAAGGTGGAAACAAAACTCGTTTTGTTCTAGCTATCCATATCTCGGCAAATCCATGGGCTGCTTTCTAGCTCATACAGTTTTTCCAAATTATTTCATTCTTAACATTAGAGTCATAAACCTTTTCATTTGCAACTCTAAATATCTCACATTTCCAGTCATCAGATTCCCAATACTTAATTTCTGAAATAGCAGCATTACACCAATTTGTATCGTCATTGGAAGGGTTTCCAAATAATTCTGTAATGATATTAAGCTCACAAAACGCATTTAAATAAATTTCTTCAGAATCAGTTGCGTGATTATGATCTCGCATTACACTAATAACTTTTACCGACTGAAAAACATCTCCCTCTACAGCAATATCATCCCCTACCCTTGGCACAGATGTTAAATGCTCTGATTTTCTAAAAAATATTTTAAAAATACTATTGTCTTGAACAAGATATTCAAACTGGGTATGAACTTTTGTTAGTTTTTCTGTTTTCATGTTCGAAACTCCATCATTTTTTCTTTCTGTTTCAGCTCAACGCTAATCCCTTCCAAAATTCTATCATAGTGTGGATGGCCAGGCACAAGTTCCTACCTAATAGAAACAGACTTCCTTATTTTGTTTTTGGAAAAATTCTTTCACCAAAAAATTATAAGCCCTTTCATACCTTGGATCATACGACTCCAACTCAGGGTGTCGGATAGACATCATTGCCTTTGCATTGGCTACCACAGACTCGTCGCTAAACATATCCTCTATCTTATCTTCTTCTAAATACCGCGATCTAAAGATCTCAACAACTAGACGCTTAAGCATACTAGAATAACCTGGATGATCTTTTTTAACACTTGGATGACGAACACTCATTTGGGCTCTTGCTTCTCCAACAACCCCTTCGTCCAATATTGCCTTTCTATAGTCTTGTTCATCATCATTAATTTGATGCTCTTCACCAAGAGTACCCAACTCGTTTTCCTCTAGATTTCTATTTTCTTGGGAAAATAGTTTTCCAAGATTTTGGACTGTTTTTTTGTCTAGAATGCTTTCTTTCTGTTTCTCTTTTTTTAGCCGTTTTTCATTTGCTTTAGCCTCTTGCATCTTTCGATATTCCTCTGGCCATTTTTCGCCATTTTGGAGCGATGAAAAAACTAATCCTTCGGCGGAACTTTTAATTTCTTTCGTACTCTCATCTAAGTAGGAAACAATCGCTTTTACATGGTTTAATCCATACATTTTTATCCACTTTTTCCACCTAGATTGTCTAATCGCCCTGAACAATGAATTTTTCTTAAAAACTAATTCTTCTTTCCCTTTTGTACTCAAACTGTTCTCTAAACTTTCTATTTTGTTGTGTATGTTTTTCCATTCTTTGTTGAGGTACACCTCCCTCAAGGTTTTTTCTATATAGATGGCTCGGCCAACATCATCAAATGTCCGCTTACCTGTTTTTTCCAATAGCCCAACATAGTGGGCGATAACTGCTCTTTCTTCAGGATGAAATTTTAAAATACTGTCCCCATTTGGGGTAGTAGTTTCAAGTTTGTTTATATATATAGGAGTGTTAGTACCACCGGTGGTACCGATGGTTTCTTTTTCATCCACCTCTTCTTTTGTAGACTCTGCTTCTTCTGTTATTTCTCGATGCCCCATGAAGGCAAAATTAAGCTGATAGAAATTTGTGTTTCCGTCTTTTTCGATAGTGATAAGTCCATTGTCTTTGAGTTCTTTTAGAGATCGAGAAACGAGCCGTTTGCTACACTGTCCAGAGTTAGCTAGCTCTTGTTGAGACACACATGATTCGTTTCCATAGTATTCGATATGGAGGCAGAGCTCGGCGAATATTCCTCTAGCCTCGTAAGAGATCCTTAATCGTTTAAACTCGCTTCGCAGCTTGTGTTCCATTTTGATATAGGGGGCGGGCTTAATCTTTAGGGTTCTAATTTGGTCCCCTACCCTACCCTCTTCTTTTATTGACATGATCTTTCTCCTTTTTGAAAAAAGAGAATAAATGACCTACTCACATATTGACTTTTGTGGTCAGTATGCTACTATTTAATTGTGTAATATTTAAATAGTTAAACAAGAAAAACTCAGCTACAACTGGGTTTTTTGTTTTTTATAGTGTCTTTATTTTCTTTTTTTATTATTTAATATGCAAAACTCCACGTAATATTTTTATTAATAATATCATACAATTTGTCTTGTATGAAAATTTTAGTCAAAGATCTAAGAAAACACATTGGGCATACTCAGGAGTTATTTTCTTCCAAAGCTGGAATCTCAATTCGATATTTACAAAATATCGAGCGTGGAGACCACATCCCTAGCCTTACCATTTTAGAAAAAATAGCAAAGGCTCATGGTGTTAGCATCAAAGACCTTATCGACGATTAACCATTCCAATAATAGCACTAAAATAAATAAAAACAACAAGATATCGCGACGGGTATGCCTAAAACAGAGTTTTAGATATATAGCGCTGTAGCGCTATAGGGATTAACTAGCTATGGGGCGTTTTGTTTATATCTATAGAGTTGTAGCGCTGTGCTTCATAGCGGGTGTATACCTCTACGGCGCTGTAGGGGCGCTTTGTGAAAACTGCTATTACGGTTTGTGTTTAACACACCTCCGCAGGGGTGTTTATATGTTGAAAGTAGTGTATCTGTAGAGTTATGGAGTTGTAGAGCTATATACTTATTGAATTTTTTTTTGTATAGTTATAGCTCTGTAGGGCTGTAGCTCTGTAAATACTATTTAGGAGTTTGTGGGTATGCGAAAAATTGCAGTTGTTAATAAAAAAGGAGGGGTTGGTAAAACCTCTACGGTTGTTAATCTTGGTGCTGCTTTAGCGAAGAGAGGAAAGAAAGTTTTAATTGTTGATATGGATGAGCAAGGGCATGTTGCTCAGTGGCTGTCAGTGCCCAGAGAGGGGGTTCCAACTACAGCAGAATTATTAATAAATAGAGATATAGAAGCTAAGGAGTGTATACAAAATACATACATTAAAGGACTAGATGTTATACCGGCAAAAGATACTCTTGGTGTTGCTAGGATGCAACTTGCTACTATGGGCGGTATGAATTTCTGTTTGAGAAAAAAATTAAAAAAACTCACAAACTATGACTATATATTTATAGACTGTCCCCCTAGTTTTGAAACCTTGACTATAAATGCATGTGCATTTGCTGATGAGATTATAGTTCCTTTTACTTTGGATTATTTAAACTTAGAAGCTGTTAGTTCAATTGCTAAAAATGTTAAGTGGGCAAATGAAAATATTTATGAAGATATAGACCATAGGGTAGAAATAACGGGAGTTTTAGTAACGATGTTTATGAAAAACCAGAAGATAACAAAAAAAGTAATGAATAGTATATCTAAAGCATATGGAGATATTTTGTTTAAGACAAAGATTCCCCAAAATGTGAAAATGAAAGAGTGTATTGGAGAGGGGCAGGTAATATTTGATTACGCCCCTTCATGCCCAAGTGCAAATGCCTATGAACAATTAATGGGAGAGTTTAATGAAAGAGGAATATAAAAAATATATTGAAGATACTAAGAATTCCTTAGATACAGTAAAAAAAAGTAAGAGGGCTTTCGAGCCTGTTAGTTGGGACGCTTCTTTTCCAAAGAGTCACAGTTCTGTAGATCCTGTTGAGGGTGAATCTGATGTAGTTTCAAGTGTGAAAAAGAGTCATAGCGCTGTAGATACAAAAAAAAATAGAGTTAAGCCCGAAAAAGTTTCTGTTTATTGTGAAACAGAAGCGAAAGAGATGGCGGAAGATATATTGAGAAAGTGGAAGAGGGCTAGGAGACGAGTAAAAATATCAGACATATGGGTAGCTGGGTTAAAGCTTTTGTATGATAAAGAAGTTTTTTTTGATAAAAACAAGGATTAACAAATGAAAAGCAACACTTATCACTGTCATAATCCCATAATAACCTCCCTATTCTGGGTAGGGTAAAGGAGGCAATTATGAGATTACAAAAAACAGCTTTATATAGCGAACAGAAAAAAGAAAAACCGAAAAAGAGTAGGGCAGGGGTTTGGTTAATTGTTTGTGTTCTTCTAATTGGGCTAGCGAAGCTTTCGTTTGGAGATATGAAACAAAAAGTGATACAAAGTTCAGGGCAGGAGTTTTTGGTTGATACAGACGTTCAGTATTTCCTAAATATCCCAATCAATCATGAAATTATTATAGGTATTATAGATACGGGTGTTGACTACAATCATCCCCTAATACAAGAGAGTATGTGGGAAAATGGGGATGAAGTTGAGGGTAATGGGCTGGACGATGATAATAATGGCTATGTGGATGATATTAGGGGTTGGAATTTTGCCAATAATACGAATGACCCGATTGATATTGACGGACATGGGACGCATGTGGCTGGGATTGCTGCTGGCAAACAGAGTGTGGAAAACAATTTTATTGGTGTTAATCCTAGTGCTAAAATCATGAATTTAAGAATTTTTGATGAGGATGGGAATTTTACAGGTGCAAATGTTGCAGATGCAATACGGTATGCGGTTGATAATGGGGCAAAAATAATTAATTGTAGTTTTGGAGCTTCTCCAGGTTTTATTGATGAAGATATTGTTAAACTAGCTCTACAATATGCTATTGATAATGGCGTAATCGTGGTTGCTGCAACGGCCAATACCTCAAATAATTATGTGAGATATCCCGAATATTATCCTGGTGTCATCACCGTTTCTAACTTGGATATTCTAAATGGCCATTTAGGGCATGAAGACTATTATATTTATCATTCTGGTTATGGAAGTCATGTCGACTTTTGTGCCTATGGAGGCAATATATATAGCCTAGATTTAGACAATTCGTTTAGAAGACTAACGGGGACGTCGATGAGCTCACCATTAATAGCAGGCGCAATTTCAAGGTTGTTAGCCTATAACAACACACTTTCTAAGGAGCAACTATATAATCTCTTAGCTGATTATTCTATCCAGCTAAGTGGCAGTGAGGGGGGAAAAACAGTCAACGGGAGAATAGATTTTGAGGCCCTTTCGAAGGTCAATGCTACTACCAAAGAGACCTCAGTAGAGGTGACAATAGGGTCTGAAAAATATGTTTTAGTATTTGATGGATCGAAAGATATTTCAACGGGCCAAGACTATCGACTAAGTCTGAAATATCTAAACAAAGAAGGGCAGCAATATTCGATTCACCAGGAGATAGACTTATGAAAACAGTAAAAATACTCCTTATTTTAATGCTTGTTGGACTATGTACGTCTTGTGGTAGTGCCTCAAAAAATACCGCTCAAAATAGTGATAGTGATTCCGTGCAAACCACGACATTAAAATCAGTGACAATAGACGGAGATTTAACGTATCAGGTCTCTTCCTTGTATAGCCCGGACACTTTAAAGGGGACTCCATCTGAAAATGTCATAACAAAAGAAGCCGTAGAAATAGACAAAGGGTCGGATCTCACAACCACACACCGAGTGTCTATTTCATATCAAGAGCTTGGCCTCAACAAAATAGGGACCTTTGACATTGAAATTGAGGCTAGCAACAACTAATACAGCTTAGCCACCGTAAAAAATGATTGGTCCCTGTTGACTGTTCGATAGGTAGCGTCGTTCCCCTGAGAATAGCCAAAAACCTCAAGAAAATCATTGGCATTCAGATGGACTACAGTACTAGTACTGATTAACCATGACCCAATCAGCGATGCCACTATATCGTTGGGATTATTGTTTTTTACGATCCGTACACCTCGATCATAGCCATATCCATCTTGATTGGTGTACATGAGTTGTGCCGATATATGATAGTATCCGCTACTTGAAACCGTAATTCTTCCCTTATTTGAATTCGAATGTAGATGTGATGTGTCAAATGTTTCTTGGTCAAAATATATTTTTTCCCAACTATTTCTGTTATGGGTCTGGTTTGAACCTAATGTTATTCGTGCGGCTGGTTGTTTATTTAAGGATAAAGAATCGCCAGATAAGCTCCCTCCAGAGCTGGAAGATCCTGCCAATTCTTCTCTATGAATAATTTCTCCATAATACAATGTTTTGACCGATGCTGAATCGGATTCAAAAGAAACTCCCGATATAGAGCCACCATCGATATCCACACTGTTATTATTTTGAGATGACATGTTTCCTAAATTTGAAATTTTAGCAAACGCCTCATGTGAAAAACCATCTAGCTTATCAGAATCTTGCGCCTTGGACGTAAATGATAATTTCTGGTCCAATCCGTTTTTTAGAGCCAATGGAGTAACAGCTCGATCAGTCGATGTGCTGCTATAGGAGTTTGACAACAGAGTAATCCCTCGTTGCGACGTTGTTGCGGCATAGAGTCTTTCGCTTGAAATAACTCCTCCTGAAATGTTGTTTGCACTTAGGTTAGTTAGATGACGCCCATCCCCAATAAAATATTCAGCTTTTGTAGTTCCATTTACATCTAAATCTGTACTTGGATTATCGGTTTTAATTCCTACACTCCCACCGTCTTTAACAAAAATAGAGAGAACTTCTTCATTGTCTTTAATAGCAAATCCACTGTTGCTGTTTGCTTTTAAAAATGAAGAAGAGATCCCTTGGTTTGAGTTCATAGAAAAGGTATTTAAAACATTGATATCTTCAACGTTTCCTAATCCCAAGTGGATAGGCGAAATATCAATCCAGTCTGGCTCAGACGATGAGTTAGTTCCTAAAAATTTGTTTGGATTGCCAGACGTTTTCATCACAAGTCCCTTGTTATTTAGTCCAACCTCAGGAATGTCTTCTCCAGAAGCCACGCTCGACAATTTGTCGTCTATATCATTGGCAAAGTCTTGTAAATTTGTACTGTCTGAAAATTCAAATTCGTCAAACAATCCAATAAACTTTCCACCTGATGTACTGGCACTTGAGCCACCGAAAGATAATTCAGATTTGGAATAAAACTGATTTGAAAGATCAGGAATATCTGATAAATCAATCGTTCCGTTAATCGGCATAAACCGATTATCAGAGTCAAGCTTATTATAAAGATCTGATTTTGAATAATAATCGCTATTGAGGCGAGTACTAGGCACATAAATATCCTCAATATCTGTTATCTTCTGATCTATTTCGACTTTAGAATAAATTAAGTCAGAATTTGCCATCGATGCCTGAGAGACTACCAGCGCATTAATTTTGTCTTTTAGTTGTTGAGAGAGAGCTGCCTCTCCAATATTTGTAAGATTATTACCATCCCCCAAAAATTGGTGAGCTCTAACGTTATTAGCAAATAGTGTTTCTGATTTAGAAATAGATAATAGCGTTTCATTATTTCTAATAATAGAAACATCATTATCTGTAGTGGAACCGAAAGTCGATTTCACTACACCTTGAGCATTCTTTTTAGTTCTTAGAACAGTATTATTTCTCCCTTTATTTCCATGTAAATTAAGTTCAGAAGAGGTCTCGTTGTTACCAGATTCATTTTCAATTTTAAATGTCACAGCTCCGTCAGGGTTGTCATCAACAATCTCAGATAACAAGGAAAGAGACCCGTCAATTTGAGAGGCAGGAATACGACCAATTTTAGAAGCAGGAATAGCAGTATCGGAAAGTTGGGTGTCAGGGTTAATCTGTCCAACAATTTCAGATAGGGGAGGGAAGTTAGAAATATTTTTAAAATCAACATCCATAGCTACTTTAGCAACCATTGCTTTAAGAGAAGTGATTGATTGTGGGATGGTGGTTATTTGAGTGTATAAGACGTCTTCTTCGTCGATAATAAAATTAAAGTAGGTTGATTTAAAGTTAAGTACTTCAGGATCTATACGGTGTTCTTCTTCATAACCAACAGTAATGTAGAATACGGAATTAATGATTTCTACACCATTAACTGTTTGCTCCCAAGCAAGGTCCCCATCTTTTAGAATTTGGACAGTCACATCCTTAAAGTCAGTGACCCCTTTTTTCCAATCTCTGATATCCACTGCAAGTGAAATTCCTGTATGTATATTTCCATATACTGTAGATACTGCAATTATTAAGAACGCGAGACATCCTATTATTTTCTTTAACATTTTTTATACTCCTTTAGAATTTTAATGATACTGATGAATAAAACTGATTAGACTGAGGCTCATAATCTGATCGCTGATGAGCGAAATAGACATTGAGCGAGCCAAGTTCTAATCCCAACCCAAGAGATATCTTGGATTTTTTTTCTAGCAATGGAATAAACTCACGAAAGCCTGTGGCGAAATAAAGCCTCTGTTTCGTAAGTGGAAAAGGGTATTTAATACCCGCTGATTTTAGTAAGTCATTGTTATTAGATTTCCCTAATGAGTAGAATTGACCATAGAAATCCATGCCAAATTTAAGAGGCGTATTTAGTCCAAAATATAGTTCTAATGGGAGGTTTTCTGTTGTGTCATTAGAATAGTCTAAATCAATAGGTAGAATATTTTTGGCAGATGCAGAAAGAGTTAAAGTGGACACAGGTGTATAGGTTATTCCGACATCCATATTTAAGCCTTTACCAACAGTCGAACCTATAGATTGTTTATATTGGTTTACACTCAACCCAAACGAGAGTCGTTCTCGAACTTGACGTTGAACTCCCACTTTAAGTAATTGGTTATAATAACCAAAGGTTCCTGTTTGAACGATAATTCCATTAGGTCTATCGGTTTGTGCAATGTCTGAAATACTAGATCTATAGGCACCCATCATTAAGCGATAGTTACCCCACTTAAATCCTGCTGATCCCGAAAAGAACGTATGTTCGTTATCCATAATGTTTGTATAAAACGAATCTATGGTCCATTTCTCGTAAGACGCAGAAGCAGGATTTTCGAATAGTGAACCAGAGGTGTTAGAAGAAAGTTGAGTTCCTCCTAATGCTATCGATTTTGCTGATGTTCCAATATGGTAAAACATGTTGTAATCAGAGGCGAATAACCCCGTAGTTAATAGCAATCCTAATACGACTAATAGTAGTTTTTTCATGGGATCACCGCCAGTTTAGATTTAGCGAGAATATCGCCCTCATTAAGTAAATAGTAGAAATAGATTCCAGCCGATAAGGACGCTCCATTAAAGTCGGAAGTAGATAATACAATTTCGTTATATTGAGAGCCTGATCCGCCATTTTCAGTAGCATCATATGTTTTTGATAAGAGCTTGTTTCCTACAGCATCAAAAATATCTAAAGTGATGTCCATATCTTTAGAGAGGTAATATCCAATCGTAGTCCCCTCCGTATTGAATCGACATGGGTTTGGATAATTTAATAATTTTCCAGTAACAGAACTCTTTATTGACGCTTGAACATCTACTTCGCTGATTGCAGACCTTGAAAGTTCTCTCGTAATTCCTATAGATAAAGAACGACCTTTTAAACGAGTTGTATTAATTCTTTGTTGAGAAGATTGGGGAGCACTTACTGCACGAGCAGAAAAAGTGGAACTCGGCTCTGGGTCTCCTTTGACGGGCATTACCCCGATCGGCATGCTTGCTTGAATCAGTGTTGATAAACTGATTAACAACCATACAATTAGTCTTTTTTTATTCATAATAACTCCTTTTATTTATTCCAATATTCCTAATACGACGAGCCTAAATACCAAATGGATATCGTTTTCTTGAGAGGATTTAATAATATTAAATTCTGCTCCATATCGACTGTCATGTTGGTATTGCGCTCCTAATTTTATAAAATGTAATGACGACGAAGACCCTAAATAAGACTCTGAAAGTAGTGTGATTTTATTAAGTCTTTTACGCTGACTTAGTTTGAATAAGAATAGATTTGATGAGTCTTTATTTCGTTCTTTATTTAATTCTTCAAAGAATGGGTAGCGATAAATATCAGAAGTGATCGTAGATAGATCTGAGTAATCGGAAGGGTTATTCCAGTAGATATAACGAGCGGTCAAAGTATGTGAAATAGCCAATAAAGAAAAAGGAATTGAAGACGAGATACTGGCTCCTGTTCCAGTGCCTTCCTGTGCTGAAGATTCTGAGTCCATTTCTGACATTGTTAAGTATAGATTCCCTTTATAAGACGGTTTAGATAGTAAATGAAAGCGATTAGAACCAGTAGATTCTGGTTGAAAAGAAGCGGATAGGGAGAGAGTAGTACGAGAGATAGGCGTTGTTGTTGTTTTAGTATTGAATGTCTCATGTAAAAGTCCAATACCAAATCGATCATAAAAGGAAGCTGATCCATAATACATTGGTGCTTCAGGATCAGATAATACCATTCCTCTTAGAGTTGTATTTTCTATAGATAATTTTAAATGGACACCCCATGGTTGAAAGTATCTGTTTTCAACAAGTTGGTTATCTAAAGAATGATTTACGAGTGACCCAAATGATAAATCAAATTTCCCATTATTGCGTTGATATTGAATGTAAGGATAAGAGGCATCATTATCTATATGAGCATATGCACGAATCTTTTGAACGCTGTCTATTGGAATTACTAAAGAAGCTGAAGAAAAATCGCCTCCAGCTAATGACACCCGATAAGGCAATCCTGTAGTTGCTACAGATAGAATGGGTAACATTAGAATAAATAAAAAAACGCGGATTGAAATCATATTAATCATTTTTCTCCATTTTTAGAATAATATTCTTTAGTTCAATGAAGTCCTTGTTGCTTGACGGTTCGTCTGAATATTTGGAAGTACAAGCGGCTGTTAATTGCTTATTTAATGTAAATAAATCAGTGATTTGTGCATTCTTTAAACTGTTCTCATTTAAAAGGGCCGCAATATGGGCATCTTTGCTGTCGACCAATGCTTCATACTTTTTAAGACGTGCCTCAGTGTTTTCAATGATAGTTAGAAGTCTTTCACTGTCTTCAAATTTTTTGTCAGAAGGCCGATGTGGAAGGTAGGGTTTTAAATCAGATTCCAAGAAATAGATGTACTTAGATTCTTTATAATAAGGAATATTATGTTTTTCTAATAACTTTTTTATAGTGGTTGAGTGCTTATTATATTTTTTCGAAACATAGGCCATATGAACCGGCTCTTCGCTTCCACTTTCAAACTGATCTACTAAAGGCATAATCTTTCTCCTAATTTAATATTGTGTGATTGGATCAAAAAACAGATCCATTTGTTCTGAGTTCTGACTGTTTAGATTTATTTGTTTATTAATGACGACATCATCAATATCAAGATCTAAATCGAATGTATTTCCTATACTTGATAAATCCTTGATAATTAAACTAATTCTATCGGCGTCATCATGTTCGTATTTAAGGATCATGTCGGGGCGTTTATGAACTGTTTTATTTGTTGATTCATTAAGGTTGATACTGTGATAGGGTTTGAATCTCATTTTTATAGAGTCTTTATTAAATATATTTTTTAATTCACCAGGAACAGAAAAGTTTATATATAAATCTTGTCCAATCATTGCGACAGATTCTAAGAAGAATGACGAATTTTTAATAAAATGTTGATCGTGGAATTGTAGTTTTTTAATGGATGAAAATAATTGATCTTGCATGGTTCTTTCTATCGTCATTTTTTCTTTCATAAATTGATCTTTCATTCTATAAAAATAGTCACGATTATAGGTAGGTTCAGAATCCAAAAGATCCCGATCGATAACTTTAATAGTTTCATTGGCGTCATTTATTGAACCTACAAGTACATCAACGATAACTTCGTATCCGTTTCTACAACGCACTACAAAGTTAAAACGTTGTCCAATTTCAGCTTTAATTCCTGCACTTATTTGAACATTTCGTGTAAATTCTTTTCCATAAATATTTAAGTATTCTTTTCCAACTTCATTTCTAATCTTGGAAGTTAATAAATAATCTGGCAGGTAAATATGTGCAGGAAATCCTTTTGCTATAATTACGTAAATAATTTCTGTTGAGGATCTATCAACTTTAACTTTTTTCTTACCTCGAACAGTCTCAAAAGAATGTTTATTACTTTCCACTACATTGGCTTTGTCTGTTTTAAAATAATACTCCTCTTCTGCTTGGATAACTGAAAAAGATGCGAGTAGTAATACTATTAATCCTAATACGTTTATTTTCATTGAAAACTCCTTTCTAATGACGTTTTTTTATCTAAAATTACAACTAACGGAGTACCCTTATTTAAGGTGATCACGGCATCAGTTTCTAAAGGGGTAGGGAAGTCATTAATATTAATGACGGTATTAGCTAATTGAGTTGATTCGGAGTCTATAGAACGAGTTATTTGTTGAGTTAAGACAGTCGTTGCTACGGCTTGAATCTTTTTTATGGTTTGTGATTTTGTTTTCCCCTTTATACCTGGTAGTTCGTCAGTAATATCTAAGACATATCCAGAAACAGGGTGAATTCCTCCATTATATTGAATTGAACTAATTGAAAACTGAATTCGATTAGTATCTTTTACAACGTAATAACGTCCTAAAAAGACGGAGCCTTCTAACTCTTTTATAGAGGAATGAGTGATTTGTATTTGAGCTAATGAAATCCCCGAATACTTATTTGATAAAGAGTGAAGAAGCTTTCCATTAAACTTAGTCAACGCTGGTATAGCTATATCCCATGCTTCATTTTTATCTAGAGTAACTAGAGAGGGCGCAAAGTTCAGGGACTCATTTACTGATAGAACCTCCATAGGAGCCGTTTTATATTTTGGAGAACTAAATTCCTTTTGGGGTTCTTTAGTAGAAGACTCAATTAGTTTTAAATCCTGAATCATTGTTGAGTAATCCTCGCCATAAGTTGTTGTATTTGTGGCTAAGAACCAGATCATTAGAATAAAGTAGAGACGTTTAGATGGAGAGAATATCATCTGACACTCCTACTAAAGTTAGACCATAAAACTTTCCACCAATATTAGAGGAGTCTAAATAGAACTTACGGTTCACTTTTTTAAACGCAAAAGTAACGATGTGGTCAATTTTATCGGCAGTATTATTGTCATTTACAATAACGGTTTCAATTCTTGTTTTTGCTAAAATGATACTTGGATCATCTTTATATCCATTAAATTCTACAGAGATGAACTTATTATCAACTAATTTAACGTTGGTTCGTTTTCCTAAAATTGTAGTCTTACTCTCTGCTAGTTTTTCTTTGAGAGGCGTTTCTGTTAACTCTTCAAACTTAGAAAAGTTTAGATATCTAATCGATCCTTGAGATTGGAAATCATAAATACCTACGATATAGGATAAATATTTTTCGACATCTGTTTTTAGAACGCCATTGTTTCCGTGATCTATAGCGAATAACTCATTCCTAGAGGGGTTATCATAAAGTCGGTATACATAGGACTTTGGTTGGTTAATAATTGACTGAGATATATATAACCAAGCCATCAACGCATTTACTAAAATTAATCCACACACACTAAATACAAGCCATTTATTGAGTTTTGGAATCAGGGTTATTGGGTCTGTATAATTGTTTTTATTCATCTTAAATTTAGTCCTCCTTCATTATTTTCATTAAAACTTTTACTATGTATCACGTATCTGACCCTCTTTTTCCAATCAGATCCAAATTGGATTTAGCTAATTTCATTGCTGAACCACCCATTTTTGCGACCCCTCCTCCAATTCCAGATACTGTCCCACTGAGAACGGCGCTACTCATCATTAATGAAGATACTGTTGAAAATACCCCATTCATCACACCAGCAGGATTTAGGGAGTGGAGTAAAAAAGGAAATGAGATAGTGGCTACTATATAAAAAGCAAAGAAAGCTGTGATTTCTTTAACACTATTGAGCATGTTGAGATCGGAATAAATGTAAAATAAGATTAATATAATCTGATCTAGTAGGGCATATATTGCGGGAAATAAGGCTAGTAGGATCAACCAATTCAAAAAGGATTTAGTCCGTTTATTCATACCGTCTTCGTCTTTGGTATCCCCAACAAAGAAGAAATAACTGTAAGCGATTAGAAATGGACCTACGAGATAAAAAATCATACATAGAAAATTTCGAACTGCAAAAATAATATTTCTAGCAATTTCAGAGATAAAAACAATAAGAGTAATTAATGCTGTTTCGAATGAAAAAGAAAATAAATTTAATGAATTTGTATTAGTTACAGATGTATTAGATTCAGTAGGCGCGTTAGCAGCTAACTTTTCAAATTCTTCTCTATCAGAAGTAGCGCTAACAATTACCTGTTCCCATTTCTCAATTAGATTTTGAGACTGTGTGTTTAAATCATCGGGGTTATATGGTTTTCCCGTCAGTCCAGAAGCAGAAAGAACAGCTGACCAATTTACCCCATTACTTCGATTTTGAATCTTATTTTTTTCTTTTTCAATACGGTTTTCATACCACTTTATTTTTTCCGTTCGTCCGTAGATCATTGATTCATAGTCTTTAACTGTGTAATCCAATGCACCTTCAATCTTATGTCTTTTATAAAGTACTTTTAAGGTACTTCCAAGGGTTGTCTCTGGTGGAATTTTATAATGTGGGTATATCTTTGACACATTTAATTTTCTATATACAATTGCTTCCAACGCATCACCAGCCTTGAATATTAGTGAATAAACAGTTGTGAACTGAACAATAATAAAGATGAATAAAAAGACCTTTAGACATTCGACAATAATATTTGTTTTGCCATCTCCTTTTTGAATTAATCGGATTTTACTAAAAATAATATTAATAAGAGGTATGACGCTTAAAACAACCATAATGGGGTGGATTGCTTTAAAGGCAGGGTATAGATGAAATATTAATTCTTGGTTACTGAGTAACATTAATATCTCCCTATATTATAATTACTGAACTCAACAAATTCTTTTAATCGATTTTCAGCAGCATTTGCTTTATTTAGTTGAGACAAATAAAGGCGTTTGTTTTCTTCACGTATCTGAAGTCGTTCAGCAATTTCATAATCAAATGCTATTTCGTAATAAGAAAGACGATTTATAAGAAGATTTTGTTTTGTAATCAGGGGATTAATTAGTTTTTTCTGATCGAGTAATATTTGAGTATCAGCTAGTACTAATCCTTCTAATGTAAGTTCACGTTCTCTATTTTTATTTTTTGTCTTATCATCGTTAGTGCTTTTAAACCGCTTTCTTGCTTCAGCTTTTAATTGTTTGTTTTGTTCAATGCGTAACTCTGTTTGGGCAATATTTGTTTGAGCCGCAAGAATAGCCGATTGATTTTCATGAACTTGTCGAACAATTGCAATCACTTGGTCAATTTGTTCCGCGGAATAGCCCTTACGTTGTAATCGTCTAATAATAAGTGCTTCACTATCCTTTTTGAGTACAATAATTTCGGCAATTCCGGAAATATCCATAGTAGTTAATTCCTGCCCGTATGCCACTTTTTTTAGAGCATCAGACAATTCAGGATTGTTTTTAAAATATGGATTTGAAAGAAGACCGTCTAAAGACTTTCTTTTTTGATAATTTTTATCCACTAGAAGTCTATAGGCTTCATCAGTAGATGTGATTTTAATACCTGTATGTTTTGCGATAGTCTCTGAAAATTCATTTAATTTTTGGAGTTTAATATCAACATTTTTTTGAATTTTAATTAATTCAGCAAATTGTTGGATCGTTTGTATATTGTCCGTTTGGTCTTTTACAGTTCCGTAGAGAGCATCAATAAACCCAAACGAAGTGGTCTGTATTGAAAGGACTATTAACATAGTTAAAAGTGGTTTAATTTGCCCCATGTGGATAGTCCTTTGCTAGATGGTCAATTATTTCGGAATAAGGTTTGTCGTGATATTTTTCTTGTGTTGACATAAATAATTGATCATCAGCTTCATCGTTAGTGCTTAACCAATACAAAAAAGGATCAGGTTCAGATTTTTTCAACATAGGTATTTTGTTAATCCGTTGATATTGCTCAACATAAAATCCAGGCTTTTTATGTAGGTTTTTGATTAGTTCTACTTCCGGTTGATTAAAACCAACCTTCTCTAAGTTATGATGCCCGCCTTCAAGATAAAGACATTTTCGAATTGATAAATTTTCTGACACTATGTCGGAGACTTCAGATTTGAGCTTATCTTGTGCCGATTGAGTAGCTATAGTGACAGCTCCACCCAATGATCTACTTTGTCGTACAAAAAATTCTAATAATTTTGCTCCAACTTTGGATTGATAGAATACGCTCGCTTCATCAAGAAATAAGTAAGTAGGTCTACCCTGAACACGTAGCTTTCTAATCATGCATGACCCCATAATATACATGCACATTTCTTTGAGCTCTTTACTTTCTTCCATTGAAGATAGATCAAAATAAACTAGATCATTATTAAGATTCAAAGGCTCTCTTATCTGAAAAATATTTTTATACTGTTTTGTTAAATAAGGAGTCAGGTTTCCTTTTACGCGATTTAATTCATCATTTAATGGCGCATCATCTTCTTTTTTATAGCTGTCTATTTTAGTGATGATATCCTCTAAAATCAGAACACCATTTTCATCAGAGTTATTATAAAACTGAGTGATGATATCCGTAATTATTCCTTTTATTCTTCTTGAGAGAGACGGTTTACTTTCTTCTTTAACAAGAAGTTCAATCAAATTTTCAAAGTAGGAGAGAAGCATCGGATCATACATATCCTTATCAACTGAAATTCCCTCATAATCAATTCCCTTTGGAAGGTACAGATCTTTTTTATAAGGGAAAGGGTTATAGCTCTGGGGAGAAGCTGGGTTATATGAAATTATTTCGCCTTTGTGGTGTTTGGTAAGTTTTACCATTCCTCGTTTTGGCTCTACCACTAGTACGATTGGTTTCTTTTCGGTTTTTTCAGAAAGAATTCCGTCTATCTCTTTAATGATGTCGAACGTTTTTCCTGAGCCTGTACTTGCTGTAATTTCTTTAATTCTAAAATTAGACCCGTAATCAAAGCTGTGAAACATGATGAGTTCGTTAGCTGGTGATTTATAAATTTGATTTGCTTTGAAATCTAATGAAAGTCTGGAATACCCTTTGTAGTATTCATTGATAGGCAAGTAATAGAGTAGCGACAATGTACTTACGTAGAGAGGCTCATTAAGTTGGTGTGCATTTCCTGGTAAGAATCCATGGAAGTGTGCGGGTGTAAGAGAGAAACCTTCGGACGCTTTATGAAAATGAAATTCATTGCTTTGAAATCGTTTTTTAATTTCTCTGATCTTAGCAACACAAGACTCTTGGGAGTCTGTTCGTATGGTTATTGAAATATTAACTTTAAAACATTCTAAGTTTAGAACATTAACTTCCCGCATGAGTTCAGTTTGATCATGAATGATACTGGACTTTGACATGACTTTAGTAAGTTCATAGTCGGAGTCTTTTGTTCGTTTCATCTGCTCTTGAGTTTGTGCATCAATTTGGCTATGAAATAACTTTTTAAAGAATTTATCTTTATTTAACTTTTCGAACGATACTATTATTTCGTTATCTTCTGGGAGAATTTTATCTAGCTTGTTGTAAAACTCTACATCCGAATAATCACCTAATACTTCTAGTGATAATACTCCGACATAAGAATCTCCAACTTTTATACATCGCTCTAAACAAGTAATGGGTTCATGTAACACTTGCTCTCGTATAGTTTTGCAAGTCTTAACGACTTTATTTTTATGGAGTGTTTTAAATGGATCTTGTTTGATTTCTATGTCGTGGAAATGTCGATTATTTAAGTGATAGTAAGAGTACTGGCCCACTTCATTCAAAGACATCTTTTTTGTTTTTAGGCCTACTTCTTGTAAGGCAGATACAAACGTTTCTTCCGTCTTTTTAAGTTTGTTCTTGAATTTCTGATGTACGCTTTTCTTAGACGTCTGAAATATATCCTTGGGAAAAAATGAGGGAAGTAATTGATGTTGTCTTCGAGCAGTTATAAAGAAAAACTGTTCGATCGCTCTGCAATCCTTATATTGAGAGTCTATAAAATCCTTTCGTGTGGAGTTATAAGACATGTTATTGAGAAAGGTATTTACTAAAGGGGCGTGCTCTTTGCTGTTTCGTCTTACGAACGAAATAGTCATTCCCTCTTCAAGCGTGTTTAGTGCGTCTACTAAAGAAGTCATGCTTCCTTTATATTCTCCGGCAGGCATTCCATACAATGGAAGCCCCTCGTATTGGTAGCACTGTGTATAGTCTAAGTTTGTGGAGACTAAAACATCATCGTATTCATATAGGAGATGATTAAAACTAACAGGATTAAACATGGGGGGCTTTAACGACCTCCTTTTGTGGAGTGAGGAGTATCCCTTTCTTTGGTGAAAATGCCCAATATAAAAACTGAGTATTTCTGTATGACTTTGTTGTGGATCTAATGAAGGCCAGTGAGCTCCAAACAAGGAGGCTAATTAAAATCACTATATAAAAAGACGACGGAACAAATAGGATGATTAAAACAGGGGGAATAAAAATAAGTGCGGGTTCGCTTCCTTTTAAACCAAAGAAGTAAATCTGTTTCCCTACACTAGGAAGGTTTTTAATATTTCCCCTGTTGTTTTCTTTATTTACCGGATCTAGCCTATTAAATAGTTCTTGCATTGAGCCTCAGATTAATTAAAGTTTATTTCTTGTGTTGAGGTATCAGATAAAATCCAATTAATAAATTCTGGAAGAGCAATAACTGCTAAAAATCCAAAAATGCTATATAGCCAACGATTCACATGATCTGATTGATTGTTTTTTGCCCAAGCAAATCCTGAAACAGCAACTATAAATCCAACAGCCCCCACCAAACGTGTCCAAGGTAGGATTGTTTCGTTAATGAAATCAGCAATCATATTGTAGAGAGGATCGGCGGCAAAAAGCTGACTCGATAAACCTACTAATAGTACTACTGTGCTTACAACGTGTTTTTTTCTAATTGTCATATATACTCCTATTGCTTTATATTTTTAATGTATTAAACATTATATATTGATAATATGTCAACTTTATAATAAATTAATTATAAAGTAGTATATATATAATACAAAGCACGTATATATGAATGTAAATATGTATATATATTATTATAACGAGCAATATAGGAGTGTCGGATGATCGTTAAAATGACGGCTGGGGTCAAATTAGTTTCTAAGCGAATGGTTACATATCTAGGCAAAGATAAGTCACCTGCTAAGAGTGTTGATGAGGATAAGTTAAAAGAATCTGTTCTTTATCTTGAAAAAGAAAATTCCGGTCAAAAGCATGAGGTAAAACTTGGTGGGTATATGAACGTTGAAATCAGAAAAGAAGGAATCCCCTCTGACTCAAATAAGCTAAATGATTTAATAGTAAAAAAATGGAATGAGATTTTAGAGTCTAAACACAAGGTTATTCCTAAGAATGGAGTAGGGGTTCGTCGTTTTATCATTTCACCAGATCCGAAGAAGATGGCAAATTTGTCTAAGGAGCAACAAGAGAAGCTACTACATGGTGTTGTGAGGGCGTCTTTGAAAAAATTTAAAGATCAATTTTTTAAGAATGATCAAATTGGATACATTCATACTGTTCATAAAGATAAGGATCATATGCATGCTCATGTCTATTTAAATACTGTAACCAAAGATGGGGCATATGTGTCTATGAATGCGTCGAAGTATAAAAATATTAATGGAAAATTAATTGAGATTAACAACAAAGTAACTAAGGACAAATTGAAGACATTTAAAAAAATGATTTCGAATTCTTTTGATAAACAACTGAAGCAACTTGATAAAACCATATCAAATAATAAGGGGCCTAACACTGGAGACGAGAAGCAATACAATTGGTCTGAGGAATCATCGAAGAGTTCGTCGGGTTCATTTGTGTCTGAAGAAATAGGCAAGGAAATTAATAGCTATCAGAAAGTTCACAGGTCTAAGATTAAATTTAAAGGTGGTAAAGGGGGGCTAAATAAACTTGATATTAATCAAAAAATGAAACTTAAAAACTTATTAAAAGGTCCTCGCCAACTTAGTAAGCAGCGGTATGGATTGGATAGTTATGCCGGTCGTGAAAGGGGGATATCTTTGGATGGGAGAGGTTAACATGGTTAATTGCACCGAGTGCCTGGCAACTGGCAAGTAAAATAGAGGTCTAGTTTCCGTTCTAATTCCGTCATATTTAATCGCCTTTGATGGAATTTCCCTATATTATTTCTGATGATAGAACCTGTGACAAGGGTAAAATGAATGCTCCGTAAACTCCGCACCCTTGTCACAGGACCTAAAATCAGAAACAAAACGGTCAATTCAATCAAAGGAGATTAAAATGACCAACAAAATTAGCGAAAAAGAAATCAATGAGATATGCATGTGTGATTTTTGTAAAAAAGAAACTTTAGAGTATGTAATTGAAGGGCGATTGGTTTGTATGGGGTGTTATAGTCGAGGGGTTCATCTCATTTATTTAGAGGACAATTAACTTAAAATAACTAAAAAGTAATTAAAAGGACAGTACAGATGAAAACAGAACATGAACTATTTCTAGAATTTAATAATAAATTTAAATCAATGACGGTTAATAACGGGGATATATTTAAGGTAGTTAAGTTAATGCATCCTTTTTTACCTCAGAGCTTGTCTCTTTTAAAGAAATATTTCGGATACAAAGAGATTTGGGAAATAAACAAGGGTGAAGACGCTGAGTTTGATAATACAAGACTATACACGTATATTTCTGAATTCAGAGAAAACATGGAAAGAATAGATGAGGCAATTAAAGATAATAATCTTAAATTTCTTTATAGAGGAGTGGCAGGTATCGACTCTCAGTCTAGAGGGTTTTGTCATACGCAACCTAACTTATCTTTTGATTTTAAAAGGCTCATGGAGAGAGGGGATTCAGAGGCCACTAGTTATTTTATTGCAAAAACCTACTCATATTTAATAAATATGTATTTGATGAGGAAATTTTCCGCTTAAAAACCTCCTTTATGGTCGGTCGTTCGGACAAGATATGAGATCAGAAATAGAAGATAAAAGAACTTAACCCTCCACTCATCCGTCATATCAAACTCCTTTAATGGAATTTCCCTATATTATTTCTAATATTAGAACCTGAGAAAAGGGTAAAATGAATACTCCGTAAACTCCGCACCCTTGTCACAGACCCCAAAATTAGAAACAAAACGGTCAAATCAATTAAAGGAGTTTGATATGACTAACAAAATAGGTAATAAAATATGTTTAAATGTACCATATATGTGGTACACTGTAGGTATGGTATGTTAAATACTATAGCGTATAAGGGAACTGTATATTCAATGGAATGGTATTGTGACCGTTTAGGAAAACAACAGGCACTTGAGTTCTTTCAGAAATCAAATCAAAAACAACAAGCAAAGTTGTTAGCCTTGATGACAAGACTAGGGGACTTGGGAGTTTTAAGAGACATTACAAAGTTTAGGAACGAAGGTGATTCGATATATACATTTAAACCTAAACCAGATCGATATTTATGTTTTTTTGTAACTGGTAAACGGATTGTAATTACAAATGCCTTTGCAAAAAAGACAGATAAATTTCCCAAAAGGGAAAAGAATAAAGCTTTAAAGATGAAGCAAGATTATGAAAAGAGAGTGAAGGATGGTAAATATTATGAGTAAGAAAAAAGAAAAACTAACTACGTTTGAAACGTTCATGCAAAACGAAAGTAATGCAAGAATGTACAAAGAAGAAAGTGAGAAACTTGCCCTATCTGAATTGCTATTAGAGCTAATGGAAACCCATAAACTGTCCGTTAGAAAATTAGCAAAGCTTAGTCATTTATCGCCAACAATCATTCAGAACATTAGGAATGGTTCGCAGGTAGATGTTCGGTTAGGGAACTTCAAAGCAATTACAAGCGCGATGGGATACTCTCTAATCCTTAAAAAAGGACGTCAGAAAATAGAGGTCTAGTTTCCGTTCTAATTCCGTCATATTTAATCTCCTTTGATGGAAGTGCCCTATATTATTTCTGATGTTAGAACCTGAGACAAGGGTAAAATGAATGCTCCGTAAACTCCGCACCCTTGTCACAGGACCTAAAATCAGAAACAAAACGGTCAATTCAATCAAAGGAGATTAAAATGACTAACAAAATATGTGGAGATTGCTTTTATAAATTCCAAGGAAAAGAAAAGATGAATGGGGAAGATGAGTTAATCTGTCCAGAATGTGGATCTGAGGAGCTATCAAGGTGTGTCAATTGTGCTTCAGAGGATATCGCATTAGGATTTTCTGATTTTTGCGTAGCTTGTTATTATAAGGAGTTTTGTGCCTAAAAACTCAAAAACCGAACCTTTTCGTAGCTCTCCCTATACAACCCCTATATTCATTACTAGACTACTACTATTATAGATAGTCTCCAAAAACTCCTTCACTCTCTTGGCACATGCTAATTTAATAACCGTTCTTTTTTCACTATCGAATACACTCTCACAAAAGTATTTCTCAACATACATTTCATCTTTAGAACTCTTTAAAATATCACTCTTTCTTTTAAATCGCTCCAAAAGCAAGGTTAGCGTAAGTACTTTATATGTTTCCAATACTTTAGAGCTACTGGGCTCTTCAATCTTTTTGTTAATAATATGTGAATATTTCATTAGTAGGAAAGCTGATACCTCATACAAAAAATCAAAATTATTATTTACCAGATGAAGATTTAGCTCTTGAAATATATTTTGTGGCAAATCACTTAAATTAAAATACTCTAATTTAATTACTTCATCATCTACATAACTATCCAATGTCTCTATTAATATCTTTTGCTGAATCATAGAATTCCCCCCGCGTTGTTCAAGTCCCCATTTTTAATATCTATAGGATAAATCATAGTAACACGTAAGATATTTGTCAATAGATTAGTATTATGACCTTTATGAATATGTATTTCTATGCGGGTGGTATAACCTTCTTTGCAATTTGCATTAAAATATTCTCGATTAATTATCATCGTTTTTCCTCCGTTTATTTATTTCAGCTAGCCAAGCTACGTGGGCCTTTTCCTCCTAATAAAAATTTTTTCAATAAGGACAAAAAGAAATATATAAAAATAAATGGAGGGCACCATTTGGAGATTCACATAAATTTATTCATACATTTTGTATTAATAAATTTGGGGGAATTCTAGGTGGTGTTTGGAGTGTTTTTTATCACACTCATAGTCCCTTATTGAAAGCGTTTCTTTAAAAATAATTCAGCGGAATAACTAGTATCGATTGATGAAATCAACCCCTGTGGCCCCCAGTCTTGGTGGAGGCAAGACAGGAAGTACGTGGCTTTGGCCACTTCTTCCCCTACACTCCCTTCGCAAGCTCTGTTCTTGTTTTAAACGTCTTGTATAACCTAAGATAAAACGACAATAATATGAAATATTTAGGCATTAATGTTGAATAATGTATGTTATGTATATAATTCTACATTAAATACATACAAGACCACGCATATATGAGTGTAATAATACATAAGATACTAACTATAAAATATATTTATACTTAACGTGGACACTTGATTGTATGAAATGAACAAATTGTATGTTTTGATATGAAATTGTTGTTATTATGTAGCTTATGTATTAATATCCTATTATTATGAAAAAAAGATTAACTCCAAAAGAAGCTAGCCAATACTCTGGCTTTAATTATAGAAAGCTTGTTCATCTAGATGAGACAGGCGCACTACCAGCAAACCGAATGAAATCTGGAAAGACAGACCGCAGATATTATACAAAAGACCAACTAGATAATTTTCTAAATGATAAAGAAACAACAGCAAAAGAATACCATTCAGTTAAAACGAGAATCTCTGGAAAGGCTGATATTGCCCTTAAAGAATTAGCTAAGAAAAACAATATGAAAGAAAATAGATTGGCTCGATTAATACTTGAAAATACACTTCTAAATACCCCTTTAGACTTTTTAGATACTACTAAAACCATCTCTGATTCACGTCAGATTTTGAAGAAAATGTCTGGTCTTGAAAATATTATGATCGACATTTTAAACGTTATTGATGACTCAAGTGGATCTGATTCTGAGGAGTTAGAGATGAATAATAGTAGTGAAAAGAACACCAAAACTACCACTGAAGAACGCTTTAAAGAGCTCTCAAATAAGTATTCACAATGAACGAAATTTCTAAACTATTCCCAAATAAAGATAAAAAGAAGTTACTGTTTATAAGAAAAAACAAATTTAAACTACGACTTTATATGATCTTCTTATCAGCTCTTTTTATCATGTTTTTTATAGAAAGTCGGTTTAATGCTGTATTCATTAATAGTGTAATTACCTATATATTTAAACATCTTCCTCGGACTATTTCAGGCCTTGGTCTTTATTATAGTTTGTTCGTAATTCCATTAGTTTCCGTAGTCTTAATGTGGTTTAGAAAGTTTCAGTTATTCTCGGATCACTTAAAAAGTAAGGACATGCTCCACTGGTATACGCCTCCTATATTTAGATCTCAATACCGAATCAATGAAACAATTGATAGCATTAATTTAATTAAAAAAGAGTATATAGAAAGTAAAAAACTGTCTGATTCATTACACTTAGTGATTCAACATAAACTATACCTATTTATTGGTTTAGCACATTTAGGGGTATTCTCATTAATAGGGAGTAATTATTCTATATTCTCTTCTATAAATATACCTACTAAAGCTGCCATTACCTTAGGTCTTTTTGCACTTATATATTATTTAAACTCTGCTCCAAGAAAGAAATACAAAAACAAGAAAAAAGAATTAGAGAATGATGTAGACATTAATGAAAAGAAATTAGAGGCCTTAATTCATAGCTTTAAAAAGGAACTTCCTGAAACGCCCTTCTTAGATACTGAGAGTACTGTTTTCTCTAATAAAGATGGATTTATACTTGCATATAAAAATGATCAATATGAAGGTATATCTAGAGAATTATCGTTTCAACATTTGTTATGTATTGCTCCAACTGGAACAGGAAAAACTCAGTCCATCATTATGCCTACTCTTCTTAAAATTAAAGATGAGTCCTTATTGGTTAATGATGAAAGTGGAGAGTTGTTTAAGAAGTTTAGTTCTAAATCTCAATTCTCATCTTTTAATTCATTGCAATTAAATCCTACATGTCCGGACTCTTCTATATACTGGAACCCTCTATCAGACATAAAGTCATATGATGACGCGGCACGTATTTCTACTAATATTATTCATTCTAATAACGCTCAAACAGCAGAGTCCAAATTCTGGAATGATCAGGCTATCTTATTATTAACAGTTGTTTTGGTTTTCTTTATGGAACTCAATGCTAAGACTAAAGAGGGTTCTATAACTTTCGATCGTGTGAAGTCGTTTCTTTCTCAGTCACGTGATGTGATTAAAGTTGATTTAGAGTCTGTGGGGAATAAAAAGTTAATGGAGAATTTCATGATTGGATATGGGGGCTCTGATGACCGAGTAGCTGCCTCTGTTCTAAATACTGTAACGACCGCCATTCAATTATATTCTAAAGAAACGATGGAAAAGATAACTAGTAAGTCGACGTTTTCTTTTTCACAATTAAGAGATGAAAACACGCTTCTTTTTCTAACAACTCCTTTAGCTGATAGAGATGAATATAAGCCGTATTTAACACTCTTTTTAAATGAGTGTTTAGCTTATTTATCAAAAAGGGGAGATGGATTGCCTATTAAACTCTTACTGGATGAATTTGGTTCTTCGTTTGGTTCTATGACTTCATTTCCAAGCTATATTGCAACTCTTAGAAAGAAACGTGTAGCAATCTGCTTAATCGTACAATCCACTGAACAACTTAAAAAACATTATCCTAATAGCTACCAAACAATTCTTTCTAACTGTGTGACTAAAATAATACTATCTTCATCAGAAAAATTAGATTGTGAATACTTTTCTGGGATAATGGGATCTATTTCTATACCTGCTCCTCAGACAAATATATCGCAAGGAAATAACCAGAATATATCTTCGAGTGCAGCTAAGAATAGCGAGTCTGAAACGGATAGCCAGGGAACTTCTTTCAGCATCCCTTCTCTTAAACAACCCTTAGTCGATTCAAGTGAAATTAGGATAATGCCAATTAATAAAGCCGTTGTTATTTCAGGAAATAATAAACCTGCTATAGTTATTTTAAAGCCTCTTTGGGAATATGAAAAAGAAAGCAGTTCTTGTGCAAAACAATAGCGCTCAAGAGACTAAATAATTTTGTTGGAGTTTGGATATTAAATTTTGCAAGTCAATCGCCTTAGTTTGTCCAATTATATTAAGAGCCGAAATCTGGAGGTGTAGTTTCAGTTATGTTTGGATTTAATAACTCTTATAATTCGCCTCACCAATATCAAATGGATGCATCTATTTATAGAAGACATAGGCCATTACAAACTACAGTTGTAAATGAGTGGAAACCAACAGGTTCATATGTACAGAGGTCCATCCAACCTTGGCAAATTCAACATGTTGGGGAATCAGAAGTTGTAAAAACGTATTTATCCCCGTCTGATTATTCATCTACAGAAAAAATGTTTTATGGTCCGGTTCCGTATAATACTCAAACTTATAATTATGCGTGTGTTAGCGGTAACTTTGATGTTTCAAGGTTGCCACAAACAAATATTTTGGATGTTATTTCAACAAATTCTAGAGATCGTTACAAGCTAATGGGTCCATATGAAGTATCTTTATCTAACACACTCTCAAAGGTATTTAGATCTGTTGGTGCAATCAAAGATTCTTATGGTAATTGTTTAGGAACCGGAACATTAATCTCAAATAACTTTATATTAATAGCAAGGCATAGCATAGAGGGATTAGACGTAAGAACATTAAATGCTGTTTTTGAAGATTTTAAAATACAGGGTCATGGGTATACACAAGGTTCTAAATATGAAGTTGATTATGTTGTAGAAAGCAATTCTCATTTGGACTACGCTATTGTCAAGCTAAAAGGAAATCCAGGTAAAAAACATGGGTATGTGTCTTTTGGGAAAAATACATATCCAGTTTCAGAACCAGCATTATTACACTATCCTTTAGGTAAACCATTGCAAGTTTCTGTACATACTTTTACACAAACTCAATATAAATCAAATTGGCTACAGACATATCATGATTCAGATTACAATTCTTCTGGTGGTGCTTATATAGATCCAAGTGGGTTTCTTGTAGCTATGCACCTAGGTTCTGAGCTTAATCGGTACAATATGAATTTGTGTCGTTACGCTATTTCGATACAAGAAATTATAAATCAAAATCTAGATGGAGTTCTTTCAAAATTCTCTGATGGTAGGCTAGATCAAGCTAAGTCTTATAAATCTCAAAGACAGAAGTATAATCTAACACCTATTAGAAGAAGCTTTATAATTGATGAAGAGATAGGGAAGGGTATGATTAAAAAAGGTGCCATACTCAATGAATCTGATTTTGGATTTTATCCTATGGGATTTACAAATTTTAATGATTTCAAGGAATTTATGAAGTGTCTTTATTGTGGATTAAAAAATGATGCTAAAAAACATTTTAAAAATGGTGACCTCACATTTGTCTTTCATGGTAGTTCTATTACCGGTGAAAGTTATAAGGATAAAGGTACTGGTAGAGATTTTGATGATGGAAGAGTTAGTGATTACGATATGACTATAGTGAGTTGGAAATTGTTTGATGCTTGCAACCGTTATGGAATTAAAGTTAGAGGAAATCATAGTGAGCCTCTAACTCAGGAGCAGATGATTACACTAGGGTTAAATAGCTCTAGGATAAGGGCTGAGGCTTATGTATTACAAAATCAAATTAAAAATCGAGAGGTTAACTTTATGTTGTATCCCTCTATTGATGAAGCAACAAAACATGAAGGGGGAGCCTTAAAATGTTATATTATAAACAAAACTTTATATACAGAAGCACTAGGCAATCTCGGAGGAATACACAAATAAGTTCCATTGCTATGTCGTTCCGGTTACTACCCTTACTGTTCCCTTACAACGAGCCATAATAAATTAATTTTGAGCTTTTTCGGGGGAATGTGCAATTTTACCCATAATAATATTTTTTTATAATATGGGTTGGACTTCGGGTCTAACAGCATAACGGGACGGAATTACCGAAAAAATCCAAATTATTTCATGCGTAATTGAGCACAAAAAATAAACACCATTTCGTTCCCATTTTTCTCATAGTATTAACGACAAGATTTTCGGCACGTCAAAAAGCTGGTCGCTTAAATCGCAAAGGACAGAAAAATTGTACATTGATATGGACACATAATTTAGAAGTGAATGTTCACCTGGTTTAGAATACATTGAGAATTCCACGGCTAAGGATATTGAAAGAGAGACTACTATTTCAATAGAAATAATTAAATTGGCAAATTTCGAAAACTACTTAAATTGAGGCCAACAAAAATACAAGGCTACTTCAATCGGTAATTCCGTCCCGATATGCAGTTAGACCCATCTTTTTCGTATTGGCTCAGTCTAAAATGAGTTCGCTGTTCTCCAGCAGAAAAATTAGGTTTCTCGTAAATATACTGTTGCTCAGAAGGTGTTAATATTTTAAGCCGTCGATCTGATGCTTATTTATTCATTAGATGTGTCCAAAAAAAACGCTCATTTTACTCAGTCCTATATGTCTTTATTTTGTGGTTTAAATTAAATCACTATTGTACAATATAAGTCATCATGATGTTTATTTCAGAATATGGCAAAAATCGATGACAAATTACGCTTATTTGCGAGTTTCAACAGATCAACAAGACACTGAAAACCAAAAACTTGGTATTTTGGATTATTGCAACAAAAATAATTTCTCGTCTCTTAAATTTATGGAAGATACCAGTAGCGGAAAACTTGAATGGCAGAAAAGGGGTATTGGTCAAATAATTGAGAAAGCCAATGAAAACGATTTGATCATTGCTTCTGAAATCTCAAGATTAGCCCGATCAACACTTCAAGTTCTGGATATTCTTGAAGTATGTGCTAAGAAAAAAATATCGATTCATATTACAAAAACACAAATGATAATGGATGGGTCTATGCAATCCACTATTGTTTCAACAATTCTTGGTTTAGCTGCTCAAATTGAGCGTGAGTTCATATCAAAACGCACTAAAGAAGCTCTTGAACGAGCAAAACAATCTGGGAAAAAATTGGGAAGACCAAAAGGTAAGGCTAAAACTGTTAAGCTTGATCAATATTCAGATCAGATTATGGACTATCTTAAAAAAGGTGTGAGCAAACGCTCTATTTCTCGTATTATTGAGTGTTCGCCCTCTACTCTCTATGAATGGATTAAACGAGTAAAAAAATGACTCTCCATACAGATAAATTAATGAACCACATGTCTCACTGTGAAAATTTTATTTTTAACCCAAGTGGATTATCTATCACATCACCCATTGTATTTGAATCGGAAAGCAAACAGTATGGGGCGTGTAATTTTAAGTTAAATAATCAACTAATTCGTTTTCGTATATCAAAAATAACACCAAAAAAAATAGGTCAATTTGTTACACTTTGGCACCGCCAAAAAAATGGAACTACTACGCCATTCAACAAAAATGATATGGCAATTTTATTTATTATTTGTGCTTTTGATGAAAATCATTTTGGGCAATTTATATTTCCAAAAGACATATTAGTCCAAAAAGGAATTCTCTCCCATAATGGAGCGCTTGGTAAGCGTGCTATGCGAATTTATCCCCCATGGACGCACCCTAATAATAAACAAGCAATAAATACCCAGAAATGGCAGATGAACTACTTCCTTGAAGTTTCTTATTCTAAAAAAATCGATATTGAAAGGTCTAAAACCTTGTTCTCTTCATTAAATTCACCACAATTGATTGATGGATTTGAAACTACATCCGTTTTGTAAACGGGTCAATCGGAGGGAATGTGCGTTTAACCCCGTTATGCTGTTAGACCCTATACACTCAAAGAAAACGCCTCGTTTTGTACAACGCTCTGATTTTCAAACGTACTACGATCTTATCAGACGTAAAATGAATACACCTTACTTTAAGGCAGCCTCGAGAGAGCGGTTCTACAAAATTGAAGGTCTCTTTTCACAGGCTAAGCGGATCCATAAACTTAAGAGTGCTCAATTTAGAGGTCGTTCTAATATGCAGATTCAGTCATATTTTACAGCAGCTGTTTTGAATATTAAAAAGCTAGTAGATATAGTAGGTAAAACTACTTTTTCATTCCGTTTTAACTCGGTTATTCGTCCACTAATGAGGCTTGCCTCTCTTTTTATGTATCCCTTTAGGTCTTTTTCTCTTATTTAACTTACTTTTTTATGTGGTTAATCCATCTCTTTATTTTTGTAGAGGTTTTTCAACAGCATGGGCCGTTTATGATGACTTTGCAATTTTTTATAAATAAATACGATAACTATATAGAAGACATAAGCGTCCCTTATATTTTAAGGGGGTGGGGATCATTAAGACTCGGACTAAAAAGACTTAATGAAATAAAAAAATAAGGAGCATTATTATGAATGGAGTAGCAGGAGCAAAACCAGTAGTAGGAGCAGTAGGAGCAGTAG
>JACKZZ010014291.1_pt1 | contig 32751 bp, 52 predicted proteins | sample 8027871 | NCBI WGS metagenome assembly JACKZZ01 (sample SAMN15724774, study PRJNA655200) | protist metagenome | isolation source: fluorescence activated cell sorting (FACS) single amplified genomes of... | place: USA: West Boothbay Harbor, Gulf of Maine | collected 2000-07-19
CAATATGAGAGTATTCAACACTATGAGTCTGTGAAATTTGCTTGACAAACTCACTCTCTGCTTTATCAAATGGACACCATACTTTTGCATCCTTTGGAATATACTTCAGAATGGGAGTAACACCATAAGCAGGTGTATATGCTTCATCACCTCCACCAGAGGCATATAATACTTTTTTTGAATCTATCATAATTAACCTAAAATACAGGTGCCAAGAGCATAAATCTCTTTCTTACTAAGTGAAGCAGAAAGACGTGGATCTTTGTGGTTTCCATTAATTTTTCTAGTCCAATCTTTCTTCAACTTAGGAAGAAGAATTGAAAGAACGTCATCACCACTTAATCTCCACACTTCTACCACTTTACCGTCCTCATATCGTGCAATGAAGTGATTATCATACTTACCAATTTTATTGTTGATAAGATAATCTTCCTGATCTTCCCAAGTGTCTTGAACACTAATACCATTATATGTGCCATTGATGTTTTTGGCAATAGTAGATTTATATTCTAAAGGTTTGCCATCTTTATCAAAAGCATCAGCACCACTGTAATCATTAGCAATTTGATGACCTAAAGTAATTGCCATATGTATCTCTCTACTTCTAGCATAAGAAAAGGGATCACCCCAACTATTGTCCTCACAAAGTTGATAAAGTGTCTCAAATGCTTCTTTGTATTGTTGCTCAGGTGAAAGTGTTGTCATTGTGCTCTGTGTGGTGTTCATACTATAGAGGACATTTGGAGGTTACTAACTTTAATCGCAGTTAAAAAAGAAATGATCAGCATTAAGAACTGGATGTGCTTCTCCAGTCCATGCAATACTAAACCCTTTGTAATCATCATCCCCCACACATACAGTTGCAGTCTGGTCTAAGTAACGCTCAGGTAACTCATTGAGAATATCTTTCAATTCTCTATATGTTGCTCTGTTCCAATCTGCTTTTGGTAGATACATTTGATAAAAGAAATAGTTGATCTAATGTTACTTAATCTTTATCACTTATGTTCCATCTAGTGATAGGTACTAACTTAATCTCACCAGAACGTAATTTGTTTCTATATTCTTCTTCTTTCTGCAATTGTAGCATATAATTCTTTAATGCTGCTTGAATGTTTGGATCATTCTTTGCAGTCTCATTTTGTAAAAAGCAATCCTTTTTAATCATTGGTTTGTGGTGTAAAATGTTGTTTTGTGTGGTGTGTAAAGATTTCTCTCCAACAATGGGTCTTACATGTAACATAGTAACCACCACAATCATTTAGTTACAATGCCCATCTATCATAGTTAAGAATAAACTACCTTGATGTTATTAGATATAATAGGTTGATCACAATCTTCATCAATACTATATGTTGCAACCTTACTATACAATCTTTTATCAATCTCACCTGAATTATCAATCACTGTAGTAGTAACAAACTCTGCACCTTTGTACTCTAATTGATCCTCAATCCATTCAAATAGTTCTGACTTACTATCAAATAGTTTTACAGTAGAAAGATCATTGTCTGCTGTTGCAACATGTGCTCCACTGAAATCATGGTTGATAGAAGAGAAAGAATAAAAAGGCATAAGAGGTTTGTGTGATTACACTATAGAGGACATTTGGAGGTTACTAACATTATTACTTAGAGATTGTGACGTCTTTATTGATATTAGGAGTATAATACTTAACCATCACACCATCCCATAACTTCACAACCTTCATCTAATAACATTTCTTCTTTGATACCATTTACCTTACATACTTCCCAGTCTTCATAGGTACAATCACGAAGATACTTTCCATCCTTATCATGCACTGAAGCATATTGTTGAATATAAAGATCCCACTTCAATCCTCTCTCTTTATATTCATCATAGTAATCATCATCTTTATAAGAATTCTCCCAGTCAATAGGTTCAACATCAATGCCCCTCTCTAATCCATACTTATCCACACATTCATCAGTCAACCACAAATAACCACTGTGATTCTGATCCCAATTATAATACTCACCATCAACCTCATCTAACATGTCAAGGTCAGATTGTTCTGTTAAATCGTATTCGTGTGCCATAATAGTTTGATGTTCAGTAATTTCAGTAGGTTTACTAATAGTAAACAGAATAGGATGCTACATCACCAGGAACACCACTTAATGCAAGTCCTGTGTTCTGATAGTCTGCATAATCATCAGCAGCATCTTCACTATCAAATGGTCCAATAAATTGTGGTTCATCATATTCAACTGAATAGAATCTTACATAGTAGTCTTTTGAGTTAGTGATGAACATTTGATTGATTAGGTGCTTACACTATAGAGGACATTTGGAGGTTACTAACTTTAACCACCAAACATTTGATCAAATAGTGATTGCCCTGATTGTTCATCATCATCCATTCTTTGTGTTTCTCTGAGGTTTGCAAGAAAGTTAATCTGTGCTTGAATTTCATCAACTTCCCTTTGCAACTTCTCCTTCTTATAGTTCAACTCCATGATGGACTTGTTAATTTCAACTGTGTTCATGGTCTTGGGGTTGTTCATATACTATAGCAGACATTTGGAGGTTACTAACTTTAATCACCCATGATTCTCCATAAACTCATCAAGAGTATAATACTCACCAGTTGATGTTTCCTCAATTAATTCTTTCACAGTAAGTTTCTCCAGATCCTTACGATATTCTTCAGGTGTTTGATCTTCAGGGTCATAATCATCATGACAAAGATAATCCCATTCATGCACTAATGCGTCAATTAGTTGTTCTTTAGTGTAGTTCATAATTGTAATAAATTGATTTTGTCATATCTTGATGGAGATGGATGACCTATCACACCTAAACTGTCCCAATATGGAAAAATCAGTTTATGATACCCCCAAACCCCTTGCTATCACTGGAAGGAACCAGTTGTAAAATTGGCATAAGCAAAGCAGGGACGATCCACCAGTTTTACTGTTCCATAATCAGTAGAATGAAATATGAAACCCTCACCATCAATTTCTACATCATCAAAGATGAATGCTAGAGGAGCATCATTGACAATAAAACTATCAATCAAGTCTTCCTTGATTTCTATCACCAACTGATACAAATTAGCAAGTTGTGGAGAACCAAGAATATCTGTAAGAATAGAATCAGTCAAATCTCTACCTGACTTGATTACTGCATTTATCTCTTTCTTAGCAGTTTCTGCCTCTTTCTTACTCAGGAAGGCAATTGTGTCTGCATTGATGTTAGGTGCCTTTGTAGGGGCATATAACCTATCTACAGAGGGTTGCACCCACTTGATAGCAGCAGAGTCTTCAAATGTGTCCTGCAAAGGTTCACAAACAGAATCATACAATTCATTGTGAACATAAACTTGTGTGTGAGGTGCAATCACAAGTAGTGACTCAATAGTCTCTGGAAAGAGATATGAAATAGTATTAGGTTTGAGAACATTAGTTCCACCAAACCCAAGAAAGTCACCCCAGTAAATGTTATTGGTTCTGGGCAGATGAGTCAGGCAAAGTGATAGTTTGTTTGCTAAGTCTGGTTGATGACCAAAGTGAATATCAATGTCTTCTTGTGTGTAACAGAGACGAATCTTCTTCTTATTAAATGCTGCTTTAGTACACACAAAGAACTCATCATTAGCAGGATTGGTGCCCCAAACTAATGAGATTCCATCCATTTTCATGGAGATTTCTGCTACATCATACAGGATATTAAAGACACTAAGGTCACCTGTAAGGATAAGATCTTCTGGGTGTTCAATGTGTGTTTGAGTCATAATCTTTTGGTGGTTACACTACAGGGGACATTTGGAGGTTACTAACTTTATCAGCAAACAAGTCTACCACTTGGAATAGGAACAATTTCAGGATCTTTGTCATCAAACTCATGACAATCAATAGCAATCCATACATCTTCACGATTGAAGATATATGCGAATTCCTCACCATTATCAACATATTCTCTCACATTTGAATCAAGACGAGGGGGACAATCCTCACCCCTTTGAGAATAGTATTGAGGACCATATCCTCTTATTTTTGCACTATCCCAACGTTCAGTTGTCCAACAGACTGACATATCACCACCATCAATCAGTTCAGAGACTGATTCTCTGGTGTTATAATGTGTTTGAAGAATACGACCCAACCACTCAGGATAACCATCATAATGATGATAAACAGAAAGGATAGAATCATCTGAAAGTTGAATACCAATGCGTGATCTAGTTCCCATGATAATAAAAAGAGTGAATTTACAGTGTGGTGATTAAATCAAACTTCAACAGTTTCTCCCCTCTCAAAGTTATTACCTGCTTTAGAAGGTCCAACCCAGACACGACCCTGTTCTGTCCAAAGTTCAATAAATGCCCTGCGAAGTTCAGTTAGTTCAGTGTAACGTTCTTGCTGTGCTGATGTAAATGTAAGGTTTTGACGTTTCCAAGTAATACGCAATTCTTGAAGTTCTTTAAGGATTTGTGATGAATTGTTCATGGTCTGTTTTGATTGAGTGGGTATACTATAGTGGACTTTTGGAGGTTACTAACTTTAATTGCTTAAAGTAATGGATTGATATTCTTTAACAATCCTAGTTAAGTTATCAACAGCAGCATTCATAGCAGATCTAGACCAACCCACAGCATAAGGATAACTCTCATTGCTATCAATAGGGGCAGAATCTGCCTCATAACATACTTTAACTGCTTCTTGAAGTCTTTCTGTAATTCTGATCAATCTTTGATCTATGCTCATAATAGTGAGTTGAGTTTCAATGTTGTTCATAATAATCAACGAAGATAGAGGAAAGAACCATAACAATCAACAATTTCAGGGGTTTCAACTAAACTTTCAAGAAAGAATCTAATACCTTTTGCAGGTGCCTTGAATGATGCTGGTTTGTAACATGCACCAGACTCTTTATCAATGAACATAAACACACCATTATTTGAAAAACTACCATCAGCATGAACCCTGAATTGATTCAGTTTGATATATTTCTTACCTACACTATATTCTAACTTAGAATAAGAAGTCCGACCAGATTCAGTTGCATTAACTTTCCATTGATTGTTGACAACTTCTAGCAAACATTCAGTAAGAAATTCAGTTTTGGATTGAGTGAGAATCATAATAAATCAGTGGTTACACTATAGGAGACATTTGGAGGTTACTAACTTTATTAGTTACCATTTAGAAAGTCATTGAGTTCATCAAGATACTGTTCTTCAGTATCAAATTGACGACCATGAATTACACAAGGGAAAGACTTTTTAGTCTTTGATGGTGTTTGACACTCTTTTACAGAGTATCCTTTCTGAACTAGGTTTTCAATGTAGGGATTAGTTGTATTCATACTATAGCAGACCTTTGGAGGTTACTAACTTTTATAAGTTACGATTTGTCTTCTCATTACCAATAATCCTCTGCAAATGGTCATCAATAAAATTATATTCAAACAAATGTATATCATCTATCATACTTTTAACTTCTCTTTCATCAACTAACACATCTCTTTGATTATCACCAATAGTCAAAAAGTCTTCTCTTGATATAGTCCAAGTAGCACAAGATGCTGTCTCACCATGACGTTTAACTAATGCAGTCACGTGCTTTTGAAGTTCACCTAAGGTCTTGATTCTCTTCTTCATTTTCTTTTTTTGTTTCTATGTTTATCTATAAAGTTTAGTGCAGATTGTCTATTTCTACACACCTTCAAGATGTTGCCTTGATGCACAATAGCAAGTTTTGTAGTGCTCCCTGAAACAGGTATAGCAGCATACATCAGAGGGTCTTCATACTTACCAACAATAAATCCTGCCTCCTCATTATTAGAGTTCAGCAGGGTTGAGTTGTGATTAGTTACTTTCATTTTTTATTTCCTTGTTACTGAGTCTAACATTTCACCCTTCTCAAACACAATATCCACAACTCTTTGCAATGCTTTCTCAGTAGCAATACCCACCTTAGAATACACTGGAACACAGAGACAACCATAGGTTTTGTTTTCACTACCAACCCTGATTACTCTTCCAATTGTTTGTGCCATTTCAATAGCATCCATTGCCCTGAGAAAGATAACACCCTCAAGTTCAGAACAATTGATACCCTCAGACAGGATTGACCTATGGAGAACAACAAACTTCTTATCCTTATCTCTACCCCAAGTGTTCAATGTATTGAAGAATACCTCTCTATTGACTTTCTTACCATCAACAACTGCACCTGTTTTGCTGGTAATATAAAGATAGGAATAACCCCTCTCTTTGAGTTCATCAGCAAAATCAGTCAGAAATAGATTAACCAACTGCTTGCTAGTCTTCACACAGACTAACACTTTCTTGATAGCAATATCATCAATAGATGCTAAGACATTGCGTGAATCCATACAGGGAGTAATACCTTTGACTGGATACTTATCCATCTCAATGACTTTAACCTTAGGAGGCAGGATATAACCCTGATCAACCAGTAATGGCGCAGCAACCCTTGCAATCACCTGACCATAAGTCTCAACCCAGTTCATGCCTGGTTTAGAAGGAGTCAGTGAAGTCTTTCTGGTTGCTGTAAAATAGAAGCAACGATCTGCCTTCTTGCTGAAATACTCAGTGGAGACATAGAAGTGACGTTGAACACTATTATGTGCCTCATCAAAGTATATTGTATCTACATCAATCCCTGCCTCTTGAATGCGATGTAGAGAGTGATATGTGGTAAAGATAATAGTATGCTCACGCACTGTGTTACACATAGAAACAAACAAGTTGATACGATCAGACTTGGTAGTTTTGAAATGCTTTGTCTCTCCACTATGAACATGGAGGACATTAGCATTAGTAATGTGCTCAAGATACTCAGCAGAGAGTTGCTCAACCAGGAGAATCCTAGGACAAACAACAACAATGTTTCTAGGAACATTCACCTCAAAACGTTTGACTGCATCCATAATAGCAATCAAAGTTTTTCCTCCACCTGTGGGAACAATAATCTGTCCCAAAGCAGACTGACGCATAGCATCAACAGCATCCTGTTGGTGTGGTCTCAGAGTGACTTTAGTCATCAAATGTGTGCTTGTAATATAGGGGACTTTTAGAGGTTACTAACTTTATTCATATGATACTTGCTCTGTTTCAATATTATTCCACCAGACCTCAACTGCATCTTTAGCAGCAAGTGTGCCATGAAAACTTATCATTGAGGCAAGACCAGTTGTTAATAGTATTATACCAGTTCTCTTGAACCATTGCAACCCATGAGTGCGATTCTTAGTTACTTTGAATGCTAATCCACCAGCACCCACAAATGCAATCACAGGAGCAGACATGTAGATAATAAAGCAGAGAAATCCTAAGAAAAGTAATCCAAATACTTGAACACCTCCATTATCACTATTAGCAACACTTCCAACAGCATTACCAACACTTTCCATCCCAATATTGCCAGAAGTTACCTCTGTAGATTGGGAGTTAGTGATTTCTTGTGGTCTATACTCTGCACGATTAGCATTATTTTCAGCATAAGTCCTATAACCTGCTGCATCCCCATTGATACCATACACAACCACATCATCTTCATCACAAGGATATTGTGCTGCTACAAGTTCTCTAATCAAACCATATTCAGCATAATCAGAATCAATCTTAAACTTATGGCGTCTGCCTCTAGAATCAGTCCAAACACCATGTGCTTTGTGAATGGTCATAATAAATCATTTTCTATATTATAGGAGACCTTTAGAGGTTACTAACTTTAACTCCTTGCCTGAGGTAATGCTTTCCTCTGAGCATTTGCAGGTAGTTTCTGAGCACTACTAGGGGACAACTGTTTGGGTTGTGGTGCAGCAGAAATCTGTGGTCTTGGTTTAGCACCAGCAAGGTCAGGTCTCTGTGCTGTTCCTATCTGTGGTCTGTATGGTTTTTGAACACTGACCTTTGCTTTTTGGACAGGTTGAGCAATAGGTTTCTTAGCAGCAATTGTTGTTGATTTGTTATCACCAGTTTTGGTGATTGCTCCACCTTTTTCAGGTTTGTCAGAGGCAGTTTTATTTGCTTGTCTATAAGGTTGTGGTTTTCTTTGTGAACCTGTACCTGCTGTATTATCAGTGGCATTCTTTACAGATTGACCTGCTTGTTTAGCAACACTATTGGATGCTTTCTTAGCATTCTGTTTGCCTCTAATCTTAGCAAGTAATGATGGTTGTGGTTTCTTTGTCTCCATGTCATCTCTGGTTCCAGAACTACCACCTGCTGTGGTATTGCTGATTGCTTGACCAGCATATTCTAGAACAGTTTCTTCATTGTGGTCTACACTACCACCAACTCTTTCACTTGCTTTTGCATTGATTGCATCTCTTTTTGCTCGCAATCTATTTCTATCTTCAGATTGCCTTTCAGCAGTCTGTTGTCTAGAATCTGCTGCTATTTCATCAGCAGTTCTTGCTTCTTGGATAAAGTTGCTAAAAGATTTCATGTTGACATCCTCTTATATACCCTGCCCAAAATCTTAGACTTACCTTTCTTATCAGGATTTTGACCAGTTGCTTTCTTATATTTCTCAGTTTCTTGGTCTTTCATGATACCTTTTAGTTCACGTTCACCTGCTCTTGTAATCTTCATTCTCTCAGGTCTGGTATATCCTGATGCTTCCCTTGGTTTATAACCAGGGTCAACTTTCTTCTCACTCTTTTTCTTCAATAGTTTTGATGCTTGATTCTCAGCATCCTTTGAAGATGTTTTAGTTTTAGTTACTTCACCACCAGATTTACGTGCTGCTGCTCTTGCTTGTGCTGCTGCTTTTCTCTCTGCCTTTACTTTATCAGCATAGGATTGTTTAACCTCAGAACTACCACGTTCTTTCTCTGGTTGACTAACAGTATCAGACTTTGCTATTGTCTTACCTACATCCTTTCTAGTCTTATATTCACCAACAGAAGAAGACTGACCACCACCAGTCGCCTTTACTCTAGGTTTTACACCAGGTCTACGTCTACTAGCAGTATCTCTTTTAGGTTCTTTTCTGCCATCAGCACCAGTTTGTTTGATCTGAGATCTACCTTGAATCTCTGGATCATACACCTCTTCAACCTCTACCTCTTCCATGTTAGTGGTAGTTTTTTGGTGTGATTGATTTTGTGACTTAATCTTTTGCTTTCTCTGTCTGCGTTCAGCATCAAGATTAGGATTATTTAAAAGATTTCTTTGAGGAGAAATGTCCTCATTAAATTGTTGAAATGTTTTCATTCTGATACTACAGTAGCGCCAGCAAATCCACCATTTGTTCCATTAGGATTGACAATAGTAGCATCTGCCACTGATTTCTCATTGAAGTTCATTTTAAGTGAGTAATCATCACTCCATGTATTTCCACCAGTATAATAAACTGTCTTGGTAGGAGTGATGATTTCTGGTTTTTGGATATAAAATGCCATGGTGGAGATATTAAATCGTAATAGTATTTATTATCCATCACCATTAACTAATTTAGGCAAAGAAATCATCAGGAGTGCTTAAATCCTCAACATAAGCAGTGACGTTTTCATTACCTTGAACATCTAAAACTTTTTCCCAGTCAATGTTGTGTGGATTGAAATCGTCCATAGCATCAATCTCTAATGTAACTCTAAACTTTGACTTTTGAGGATACGCAGTGAAGGTCATTGGAAGCACTCCTGTTGGTTACTTAACCATGATAGAGCATATGCTCCACATAGTCAAGGGGTAATGGACAGTTGGGTGATTGGACAATCAGTATATTTAGTATCAAAAAATAGATTTTTAACATTCCCTGATATAATAAACATATTTGTTATCACCAACTGCAACATAATAAGAGATCTAATGATGGCAATTTTATCTGCCTCTTTATGATTTCTTCCCTCTTTTTGACCTAATGCCTTTGCCCATAATCTCCACATCATTCAAATACTGACAAAATTGGTGGTTCACCATAGTATCCCATTCTATGGTAATAACAATCAATTAGTCTCAATTCCTCAGTTGATTTATCATTATATGGATTGAATTTCATAATTTCTGAACACTCTTTCACAATAGTGTCAGGAACTCTCACTCTTTCCCATGTATTTGGTTCTTCAACAAATATTGGAAACATTACTCTTTAATATATCCAAAGTCTACCAGATACTTACGTGTCAAAGGAGTTGGTTCATACTCTGTCCACATAGAACCCTTAGCACATGCAGAAAGAGCATCCATAGTCATATTTTCAGTTCTACCTGCCCAACCTGCTTCTGCTTCCCAAGGTACAGCAGACTTTGGATATGTACGTTCTGCCATCACACGCCAGATCATAGGAACTTCATCCTCTGGTTTAATAATAGCAATCAAACTGTTATCAATAGTTCCTGCCATACAATCTTGTGCAGCGTGCCATCCTTCATGACGCATAACTTGCATCAATACATTAGGTTCTCCCATGTATTTTTTATTAAGGAAGAAGTTATTAGATACTGTGTGATAAACTCCTCTATGACCAGGTGGAAAATATTTCTCATCAGCAAGATATACTTTCACATCCACTTGGTTCAATGACACAAGCATATTGTTAAACTCATTCGTAACTGGAGTAAATTCTTCAGTGTTATTATATTCTGAAGAAATGTCTAAAATATTATTGACTTCATAAACAGCATCAATACATTCACGCAATAACATACAACCCATAGAATCCATAGTGTTGTAACCCTTTGTGGGTTTTGCTTCTACTGTTGCTCCACCTAATGACAATGCTAGCAGTGATGTAAGGATAATCTTTTTCATTTGAAATTCTCTAGTTGTAAAGTTATAGCATGAAACCCTTGTTTATGTCAAGGATATCAACATGTGATAAGAATTGTGTGGGTGTTTGAAACCATTTTACTTGCACTTCTTCCCATGAATCATAATTCTCAGACTGACCATTTGAGAATATTATATTATATGTATGCCTATCATATAACTTATCGCAGTAAGTTTCAAAGTATCTTGAATCTGATGGTTTAATGCATTTCATCATAATGGTCTGACCTTTCTTTCAAATATTTTAACTGATTCCAATACACTTTGTGGCACAATACTAGAGTGTGAATCTTTTTATGCTTTTCATTTATTGTGTATTGACAATTGGGTTTATCTCTAACTGCTGTTTCAATAGTAATATAATCTTCATCAACAAAATAGACCCAACCTTGATTTATAGTGCCAGTGCTACGTGTCCATATCACATAGTCATGGAGTTTTGGAATATATGTACTCATAAGAATGCTGCCATTAAAGGATTAATGTTCTTTTTCATTGCACTATAAGGACTGGTATCTCTGATGTCAACAACTTTACCTGGTTTCTTAGAGTTGATAGGAGCAATAAATTCTTCTTTCTTTGTATTATAAAATCCCCATATACTACTAGGGTTTTCAGTAGTATATGAGAACTGACTTAGATTGCGTATCCAAATCCTTTTGATTGTCTTATTATGATCATCAATCCAATATTCAAATCCTTCTGGAGCATCATGAGGTAATTTCATCTTGATAATGACAATAACGAGTAATTTGAGTATGAATTTCAGTTTTATTGAAACCAACCTCAGTCAACCAATGCACAAACTGATTGAAATACTCTTTCAGTTCTACATCTCCATCAAATTCTACCACATTACTCTTCTCCTCATCTGTTTGAGGAAACATAACGTCATACTTACCAAATACTTTATCAGTCTGGTAATAGGATAATTTAACTTTCTTTTTCATAACCGTAAAGCATATCCAGCATTTTTTGACGCCATTCCATCAACTCATTGTAACATGATTGATTATGAGCACAACCACGTAGTTTTGAATCAGGTTTTAGTACACTTTCAATCATAAGACCAAGTGCTGCTTTATGTTTATCAGTCATCAAACACTTTACACATAGGTGAACCAGGATGATCATCACAGAATTTATCTAACACTTTATCTTTGTGTCTTTCTGCTGGATCTGCAATCTTACCTTCTGTTGTAGGATCCCACTCATCAGGAGTGTGAGTCTCATTACAATGAAGATCTACTTTGTACTCTGAATACTTATCATTAGGATCATAAAGTGGATCTGAAGGATCTTTTTGTCTGGGTTCTGACATATTTTTATGTAATAAAGGATGACACTACTTTAGTATGAATATCATCTTGTAACAGTTGATATTTAGAAGAATTTTGAATGTTCTCCCTCAATTTACCATAGTAACCAAGATTTAATTCATCATCTTCTGAGACAATAATGTCAAAGCATTGCTCATCACTTTCAGCAATTACATTCCAGATTCCACCATACTCACTTCTTGGAAACCCAATGAAGTGGTCTACAACATACAAAAACTTTGCCATTAGTCCTTAAGAATTACTTTTTGATTTTAGTAGAAATAACTAAATTAGTCAACTGTCTTTCTAGTTCATACTTGATAGAGGATAATTTAGAGTAAATGAAATTTTGATACTCATTACCATCTAACAAAGTGACTAAATTATCCACCTGATGAATAGCAATCAATAGTTTTTCCTCTTCATTCATAAGAACTCTTCAAGATAGTATTCAAGTGTTACACCTAGTTCATCTGCTTTGGATTGACATTCTGCTAGAAAATCATCAATATCAGGTGGTTCAATATTCTCAAGTTTGTGATGAATGCTCATTTTTTAATTTATTAACAAGGTGGGCAGCAAATGTTTCTAACTTATCAGGATGAATTGCTCTAATGTCTACCTCCTCAACAGCATTTTGAATTGAATCAACTTCTTGTTTGATAATTTTTTTATTGGAAGGCAATGTCATTAGTTACTCCTGAGATAAGTTTAAGTTATTATAACGTGATAATGCTTCAAAACATGCTTCATTTTCCTGAGATTTAACATCTTCTAATATCAGGTCATCATCATTTACATGATATGGATTATCTATCTTACGAACCTCTCCTACAGTATTGTTCCAAGCACGTTTTGATGCTTTATCATACTGACTAATATAGACAGGAATATAAGCATTAAGAGCATGAGACAAATCAATAATTGATTGCCTATCATCATTGTTGACTGCTTCTACTAAATCCTCAGTCAATTGACTAATAGTAATAATACGATTGAATGATTCTTCAAGACTATTCATTACTTCCCAAGTTTTATTGTAACTAATAGTCATTAGATAATCTCCCAGTTTTGGTCTGTTTCTTTGTTCATCCAAAAGAAGTAGTTACCAGTAATAGATGATAGGAACATCTTCTCTTGGTCTTCCTTCTCCACTCTACATGAATGGAGTTCATTCATCAAATTAGAAAAGCGATTCTTTGCTTTCCTACTCTTGGGCTTCACAGTGACAAATTTAGTCTTCATGGTTTAATAGAACGCGTAATTAACCTTTCATCCTGGACAAACCTAGTCTATCAGGTTTTTTGATACCTGTCAAGTAGTTGTTTCTCTGCTTGATAAGCACAAGTCTCACATTGAGGTAAGTTGTTTAAATGTTGATACACATGATATAATTCATGTAAAATAGTAGAAGTGTATTCATCACCTTCTAGACCCTCATGTATTTGAATGATAAACTCACCCTCCCCAAGTTTCATACACCAACCAGTTACACCCTCCTCTGAGAGGTCTATGTGTTCTACTGTAAGATCAAGTCCCCAATCAGATAGGTATTCCATTAGAAACCATTCCACAGACCCTAGACAAGCAATCTGAGACCCCTCAGGGTAGACTTCGATATAATGCATTGATAGCAAGCGATGTTACACGTGTTCCCCACTGCATCATCCATATAAAAGACGCAATGAAGATGAGTTTGTGAGTAGTGGTCATACCTCTGTGTCTTGTATGTACCTACTATAAACCCTTTTAGGGGTCTTCTGAAGGGGTTGTGGACAGTTTATAGAGTGGTCATGGTTCTTCAGGCCAATCTATGTTATGTGGGAAACCTTCTTGAGTTGTAATATCTCTCAGTTCTTGACGATACTGTCTCCATTCATCACTCATAATAACATCAGAACAACCCATCCAATCAGTTTTTGATATCAAACTATTTCTAGTATTTCTAATACCCTCAGATGCTTGAGTATCAATCTTTAATCTATATGAGTCCTCTTCTTCTTGATTAGTGAAGATAGGCCCAATCACATACTTCTTAAACCACATACCTTCGATCTCCTCAACACCCTGTCTTACAACAGTTTCATATGGTGGAGTAACTTTTGGTTGTGCTCCCTCAAGAACTGCATCAATACCATATGAATCTAAAACATATGTTGGTAAAGGTTTAGGGAAAGATATATTTGGATACTTATAATAAAAATCTCTTTCACTAATGACTTCACCAGTTTCTCTAACCCTTAGTTCCATATATTAAGCGATTGCAAGGAAGATGTAGGTTCCGCCAGAGGCGTTAAGAGCAGCGAGAGCAGTAGAAACGGTAAATCCAGAAGCGTATGGGTCGATGTAGTCGGTGCTGGTGACTTCTGCTGCTGTGGAGTTAAGCAACAGGTAGGGATCGTTGCCGCTGACGATGCCCCTAGCGGTATCCCAGACGTACCAATCACCTGTGCTGTCAGTGCGTTTGATTAGTACAAACCGTGCGCCAGCGCTGAAGCCACAATCGACGTTGAGCGTTGAACCAGTGCCGGTGTAGCTGCCAACCTTACTGACGTCGGGTAGGGTTGCGAAGAGGTAGGCAATGTAATTATTAGACGCAACATTAATATAGTTAACAGCACTTATATTAAGAGCTGTGCTTGAAGGGGTGTTCCATGTTAATCCATATGGGCCTTCGGCTGCACTACTATTTAAAAAGATATATGGATCAGTGTTTGTCAGGTCTTTATGCGTACAAATCCAGTCATTTGTCGAAGAGCCATTTCTATCTTTAATAATTAAAAATTCAGGAGTTACCCCTAAGTTGTGATTTACTGCTTGATTTGCTCCTGTCCCCGTATAAGCAACTACATCAAAGAAACCTGGGGCACGTTTGAACGCCCAATTTGCATATAAAGTACCATAACCTTGCCCAGAAATACTGTTTGTTGTTTCATCAAAGTTAATTCCTACTCCACCCCCCTCAGCAGCAGTTGAGTCAGAGTATAGGTTTGCACTACCTCCTCTTAATCTGTCCAACCAAAACCAAGACTGAACTCCAGCTGTGTATTTTGATAAATTTAAATCTGGGACAAACCCAAGACTTACAGGACCAGCTACTAAGTTGGTTGCCTTAAACACTTCCGTCGCAACTTCAGGCGGCTTATTCGGACGGCGGATTGCCATGTAGATGTGAGTATCGGAATTTAAACCCGTGGATGTTGATACTTTAAATCCTGTTGACGTAATATGAATAGATCTAGCATCGTTTTCAGCAGCTGAAAGATTTGGACTTAAAGATAAAGTATTAGCATTATCTGAGCCGGGGAGTCCACGCATTGTGTCGTAAATAAACCAATCTCTGGCCCCATCAACTCGTTTTACTAATATCCATTGTGGCTCAAAACCTAAATTAACTACGGTTCCTACATTTCCTTCAAACGTCCCACATTTAATAATGCTTTCATCACCATCCGTGCCAAACGATGATTCGTCGTGAGCAAAGATGTAGGCGACGTAATTGACGCCAGAATTATTGACCCCTCCACCAGTGCCTACCGTGAAACTTGTGCTCGTAGGTTCCGCAGTCAAGCCTGTTGTCCATGAACCGGCGGCATTGGTAGTGTTTAAAGTAAGGTAATTTTGCCACCAGCTTGAATTAGGACTGGTTACACCACGATGCCAGCAATTCCAAGAATTAGTTTCATCTTGATTCTTGATAATTATAAAACCAGGCACACTCTCAAGAGAATGAGAAATAGATTTACCTGATACACCATCTCCTGTATAAGTAACTACATCAAAGAAACCAGGCGCTTTGCGGAATGTCCAAGAGACAATACCGTTGCCAGATTGATTAGTTGCATTATCAGTACCGACGGTAAATCCATTAGAATTAAACGCACTAAATCTAGCAGTGCTAAGAAACTGAGCATTTGTGTTGTTAGACTCAATAATCTGACCAGCACCTCTTTCAGTATCATTAAGTACGTTATCTTGGGTACCAGACTCTCTATTTTTAATCCAAACTAGACCGCCTTCACCACTTATATCAATCCCATTTGTAATCGTCTGTGCGCTGCCTGTACCGTCATACAAATAAGTACTAAATACATCATCAACGTAAGTTGCACCACCAGCAGCCCCGGCAGCACCCATCATCATTGCTCTTGTTAAGTTACTCATATCAATTAACGTAATCTACTAGTGATGAACCTCTAAATCTTGTTCCCCCATCATCAGTAATAAACATAAACAAGTGTGTCTTACCTGTTGTAAGTGTTGGTGCAGTATCTGCGGGAAACTTAACTGATGCTGGCCAAGTTACAGTTCCACTTGTATGTGTTAGTTCTAATGTGAATGCATATGCACCACCTGTTGGCACATTGGCAAAGGTGAATACACTATCACCACTAATTGTTTTTGTAAAATAATTTCCTTGTGAACAATCAACCTCCAATGCACCCATTGCAGTGATGTTCTCTTTATAAGGTCCAGTTACACTTACTCCTGCACCTAATGTAGAAATACCAGCAGTGACGATAATACCACCAGCATTAACTCTTACTCCAGTTCGAGCAGTAATAATACCAACAGAATCTACATTGGTTACATCTTCATAAGTAAGTGTTCCACCTACAGAAACATTACCACTAAAGGTTCCTGTGGTTCCTGTGACAGAACCAACTACAATACTTGGTGTTCCAGTTAATCCTGTTGCATTACCATCAAAACTGGTGGCAGTCGCAACACCAGTAATCACAGCGCCATTAGGGAAAGTTGGAGCTCCAGTGCCTGCCCTATTGGTTAATCTATCGGCTCTAACTCTCGACATAGCTTTATGATTTTTAGTTATTTATATTATTATGGACACTATTCAAATCAGAGTATCAAATTAAATCAAGTATCTAATAGCAATAATACCGGAACCGCCAGAACCAGCAGCACTATCACCTGCTGCATAAGGATATGCACTTCCTCCAGAGGTCTCTGAGAGGTCTTGTGGACAGTTCTTAAAGTGGTTACATATCTGATTACTACTATGACACTGTTACTATATGAACTATTTGCACCAATTTGCTGGATATTGAATATCAGCATGTGTAAATGCCCGGTCATAAGACAGGGGATTATTGTCTAGTTTAAGCATAATTAATTAGTTAGCGTGCGCGTGAATATTTTTGGGGGATTTCTGCTACGGCCCAATAGATATAGTCACCCCCGCTTGCATTTACAGCACCGATACTGGAGCGGATCTTGAAGCCATTAGAAACAAAATCAACCCAAATAAATGACGCAGAGGCTTCAGAAATGTTTTGGTTGGGGTAAACGGCCTTATCTTCACCTCTAGTCTGATCAACAAGAATCCAGTTGCCTGTGCTGTCAGTGCGCTTGACCAGAAGAAATGCAGGTGCAAAATCTAAAAACACAAAGGGTCCGTCAGATGCAGAACCGTTGCCGGTGTAGACCCCGAAGGATGAGTAGGCGGATACAGGTGCGAAGCAGTAGGCAATATAATCTGAACCAGACGCATTTCTGGCAATGGAACTACTTGCCAAGCTAAAAGTTGAGTTTGTAAACGTTGTCAAATTATTGCCTTGATTTGCTACTGTTTGGTTTAGATCAAATCTAATAGTTCCAAACGCTTGCACCTCAAAGTTAGTAGACGAGTCTCTATTTTTATACATTACAAGCGAAGGAGTGGCATTTAACCCATGACCAACAGTTGCACCGGCTGTTCCATTGCCTGTATAACTAATAATCGAGAATCCAGCACTTGGGTTGGCACGTACTGTTGATGCGATGGATGGGGTAAGAACGGTAGGGTCAACTAATTCTTTGCCATTGATGCGAATAGCAGTTAGATGAGAGCGACCACTTGAAGTTGAGGTGACTCTAAATCCAGTTGCGCTACCTGTAATAGGTATGGTTACAAATTGGTCTGCATTAGTTGAAATAGACGTTGTAGTTACATTAGTACCAGTAACGCTCCATGACAATGATCCTGGACTGCTAGTTAGCAAAGTAACTTCAAGTAGATCTGAAGCGGTAAGGCTTAACCCACTTACCTCAATGTACGCACTAGTACCAGTTGTATTCGTTGCGGCATTTTCAACTCTTGTGCCATCAAAAGCTACGTCTGCTGGACTTCTTCCAGACAGGAATCCGCCGCCATCAGTGCTAAATGTAAGGTATGTACTCCACGTCTGACTCTGGTCATACAGCGAGCTATTTAAACTACCAGCAGCAATCGTTGTGGTTGCTTCTCCGGCGTCCCAGGCCCAGGCTACATAATTACGACTGCCATTGTTCACACGATTGCCATTACCTATACTAAAACCATCGGCATTAAATGAGGTTACATAGTTCGTAGAATTGTTTTCTGCTGCCGTTTCATTAGACATTAAATAAGAATCTGTGCCTCGAACAGTGTCCTGGAGAACATGAGAACCAGTTGAAGTTCTATCCTTAATCCACACGAAGGATGGCGAAAAATTGTAATTAGTGATTGACTGCGTGCCTCCGTTGCCTGCATAAGTAACAGCATCAAACGCCGTCGAGCCATCTGCAATTAAAGGATCACTTAGGTTGGCGGTGTTGAGACATTTGTAGCCGCTTGGTGCGCTGTAGGCAAAGGCGCGTTGGCCGAAGTTAACGCACCCAACTCCGTCATAACTCGAAACCAAAGGAAACAGGGTTCCGGTAATACCGTGTGTCAATGTAGATCCTTGCTTCACACCGTTTTTATAGAAGTCTGCTGTTCCGGCATCTACATCCAAGGCAATGCCCATAATGTCGCCAGCCGAAAGTGTTGCGCCCTGAGCACCCGCATTTGCACCATAGATATACCCATCAACAAAGTCATATCCTAGGCTGTTGGGACTGGTAGGGTAGCTTATTAATGTCGAGCTGCTATTTCCAAACCCTGCCATACAATTTGCGCTGCCGCTTATATACGTTTGTTCCCAATACCATTTACCGCTGCTCATACCGAACGTAGACAAGACTGATGTCCAGGCGGCTGGCGATGGTGGCGCGTAATCAAGATTGCCGTTTGAAAGAACATGCCCGTTATTCCACAAAGGATTCAACGTCGCATAATTCCCAACAACTTCACCACCAACACCAGTATCTGTCTGATCTGCTATTTGTGATGGGGAGTCACGGAGGGCGTCGTTATATTCACTACTTACAGGACCAGGAGTTATTCCATAGCAGTTAGCAGTTCCATTAAAGTCAACTTTTGCACTACCTGAAGCAGCACTAACTGTTAATTGAAATGAGCCTAGTGAACCACCAGGGACACTTACTGAAGTTTCATTTACATTACCAACAACACTTCTTGTTTGACCAGAAGCTGTTCCATACCAAGTAATCGTGTCTCCAACTGTTAAACCTGACCAAAAGAATGTTCCTTTAGTGCTACCTGTACCAAACCCATCAGGAAATACAGCAACCGCACCAGACGTATCTGTAGGCACAATACCAATGATGCCTGTCCAATTGCCTGTAAGATCTTCTGGCACTGTTGTAGTTATACCAGGACCAACTCCACTTGCAGCCGTTAAATTATTAACCGTCCACGTATTACTATTACCACTTGTATCAGTCCCTAATGCTGCATCAGAGCTGGTGTCAGAGAAGTCAAGGTGGAAACCATTAGTACCATAGCTACCGCTGTATTCAATCGGTTGCCATACATTATTGTCGTCGTATTCTCCGAAGTCAGATGGTGTTAGGGCTTGACCGTCGATGAAGTTGATGTCTGCGAGATAAAAGTTGCTGCCAGATGTAGTAAAGTATCTCCCCATCTGGTGCGCAACACCAGCATTGATAGCAAAGTCTCGATTAAGGGATGGCCAAAGGGTACTACTAAAGCTAGTGATTTGCCTGCCGTTTGCGTACATCTTTACGCGGTTAGAGTCTGTTAATTGGGTGCTATCTACTGCAAAAATAATGTGATACCAAGCAGAAGGATCACGGAACTTATCGGTTGAAGTAACAGCCCCAGAATAAGCGTTATACCAATAAAGGCTATCTGCCTCAACCCCAAGAATATCTGCATTTGGTGAATCAACAGCAGTAAGGAAATAGTAAGTGCCCGATCCCAATGCTGATCTTTTTACCCATCCACTCCAGGTGTATGTGCGCCTATTACCCGCAGAACTTGGCGTACGATTAAGGTAACTTGAGTCACCGCTGGAAAATCTCAAGCTTCTGGAGATGACATAACCACCATCAGATGATAGGAAGATATAAGAACCAATACCTCCACCTGCTCCAGCAAGTCCTATAATAGGACTCTCTTTCTTACTGGGTAACATATTCATTTAATATTCTCCTATTATGCGAAGTTAGTCAGTGCGCCAAGCACCGTATACGTTCCAATACCAGTCTTAACTACTTGTAATGCGTAAACATCATTACCAGAAGACCCACCAGTTGACGGATCAGAACCACCAGACCATTTTACATCATTATAAGTACCATCAATATTGATACTAGTTGAGTAACCTGCTGCAGCTGCCGTTGTGATAATTGTAACTGCTACTGTGTCACCAATATCCATCTGTGTATTGATTCCAACAGCAGAAGTGATATTCGGTGTTGATGTTGTTGTCTCTGTTGTTGTAAACAAATGAACCATACCATTATCAAGGTTGATATTGACATTATCACTTAACTTACCTGCAATGATGTTAATCTTCTCTTTTAGAAGTAAACCACCATCAAAGTCAGCACCCTTAAATGTCGAGATGCCAGTTACGGTAAGACCACCACCACTAACATTAATACCAGATCTTGCGGTGATAAGTCCAATAGAGTCTACATTAGTTACATCTTCATATGTTAGTGTTCCACCTACAGAAACATTACCACTAAAGGTTCCTGTGGTTCCTGATACAGCATCACTAAAGGTTCCTGTGGTTCCTGATACAGCATCACTAAAGGTTCCTGTGGTTCCTGATACAGCATCACTAAAGGTTCCTGTGGTTCCTGATACAGCACCACTAAAGGTTCCTGTAGTGCCAGTTAAACCAGAAGGAAAGTTTGGTGCTCCATTACCTGCTTTATTGGTAAAGTTATCTGCTCTTATTCTACCACCAGCACCTACAAGTGGTGTTACACCTTCTGTTGATAGTCCTAAAATATCAGGGATAAAGTCATCACCATCTGCGATAATAAGATCTTTATCCTCTTCAACTGCAATTTCTGCATATTGTGTATATGCTACGTTTGAAGATGATGGCGCATCTATTGTAATAGTTGCCCCAATACTTAATACTGTATCTGTATAATAAATTACATCACCAGGAGCAGTCTCACTTATGGCAGTACCTAACCCAGCACTTGCTACACCATCAAGGTTGGATCCATCACCATAAAATGCAGTTGCGCTAACAATACCTACTACATCAAGTGTAGATGTTGGTAGAGTTGAAGCAATACCAACTCTATTGTTGATATTATCTACAGTAAAAGCATCTCCTGATGCTATATTAGCTAAACTTGCTGCGTTTGATAATGCCATTATTATCTTTTAAGTTATTTAGCGGGCATTGGACTGTGCTCCGTAGAGGTTGAATGTTGGTGCTTCTGCCCAGGCGGCGTAGATATAACTATAACCCGTAGCATTTATCTCATTACCAATATCGCGGAGTTTAAATCCATTACTAAGAAAATCAATATCTAAACGTTGTGGGTTTGTTGCACTACCATCTCCCCTCAATCCTTCAGCATAATTTCTATTTGCATATAATTGTTTTGAATTAATTACATTGTAAGAACCTCTTTCACTATCTTGAATAACCCAACTCGTAACTGTTGTAGAGGGAGCTACATATGCTTTCAATATGACCAGAGCCGGTTTAAATCCAGTTATCACTACCGGACCGTCTGTACTGGAATTTCCGGTGTAACTGCCAAATTTCTGTAGGCCAGGGACATCGTGCCATGCATACATGATGTGCGTATGTCCACTGTAGTTGACACTATACCATCCTTGAGTGATTGTTACGAGAGATGATGTGGGAAGAGTTCCAGGATTTCCTAACCATGGTTGAGTATCTGCAGCATTAGTCAAGTTTAATCTAATTCTTTTTGTTGCACCAATATCTTTATGATAAACAAACCAGTCATCTGCAGCATTTGTTCCTGATATAGCCTTTACAATCAAAAATGTTGGAGCTTGTGAGAGTCCATGAGATATTGTGTTAGTGCTAGATGTGCTAGTCCCTGCCCCATCATACTTAATAATGCTAAACCCTTGCTTAGTTCCAACAGAAGCACCAGTGGGGGTTTTATTTCCACCATCTAATCCTGCTGCAGCAGCACTTGCATAACCTACATCATCAATATTAAAGGTATTTTTGTTTCCACCAGCTCTCCAAGTCCATGCAACATAATTTCCTCCAATATCATTTACTTCATTACGATCTCCAACTCTAAAACCATTATCAAGTAATGCTGGAATTCTACTTGCATTTGTATTTGTAGCAGCAGTGCTATTAGAAATCAACGTATTTGGTAGACCTCTCACAGTATCAGTTAAGAGGTTTGAGTTAGTTCCATTACGATGTTTAATCCAAATTAGATCAGGTTTTAGACCAACATTAATGTCTTGTGTTGTGGAGAGACCATCACCACTATTACCACTCCAAGTCGTCACTCCAACATACTGATCTGGACGAGCAATCACTTTAACTGGACGTGTATTAGCATTATTCAGTGGTTGGAAACCTGCTGGTGGTGGGAACTTGAAGGGTTTTTGACCGAAGGTAAACGATGCGGAAGCACTGTAAACATCCGCAGCAGGAAAATAAGTATCCCCAGCAGTCAAATTAGTAAAAACAGCATCTGTTCCTGTTGCTGGATTAGGAGATCCAGAACCCATCCATTTACCATTTAGTGCAAACCACGCTTTTTGATTATCTAGATCTAATGCAAATCCCAAAATTCCTCCACTAGAAGGCATAGTGGTTAAAGTTACTGATACCTCACTTCCTCCTGACTGATCATTTTTTGCGAGTCCGTTACTGGACAAATAACTCCAAGAATCAACAGTCTGACCTGGCCAATGTGATTCAAACTTACCAAGAAAGTTTTGATTGCAAAAACCAGTATAAGTATACTGATTTGTAGTCATAGTCTGTTCCCAATAATACTTTCCAGATGTCGCACCAATTGTCCCTATACAAGAATCCCAAGCAGCACCAGAACTCATATCAAGATTTCCATTTGACAAAGTTGTATTTGATGATGAGCAAAGAGGATTCCAAGTACAATAACCAGTCTCTTGTCCACGAACTGTGTTTATATCAGTGTTGAATGGGTTGAAGTTGGTTGCTGCTGCGTTTCCTCTTACTGTTACTGGGTCTAAAAGCACAGTCCCATCAATCTCAATAGCAGCAACTCTTACATCAATGTTACTACCATTATCGTTCTCCCATGACATAGAGGTCAATCCAGAAGAATTATATGTTGTCCCAAAATCATACCATGCACCATGAGTGGCACCAAGTGAATTTAAATTAACAGTGCTTCCATTAATTGTAAATGTGCCCCAAGAATCTCCACTAGTATTTTTCCAAAGAAAAACTCTTAATCCAGAACTAATTGAGATTGTACTTGGTGGGGTAAATGTGACAACATCTCCAGCACTTGCTCCAATAGAACGAGTATTGGTATTTCCATCAAAGGTATTTTCTGCATTATTAGTTGCATGAACATTTCCACTTATGTAAGAACTCCACACTGTTCCATCATTAATACCACTAATATTAGGAGATACAGAAGCAGCACCAGCAGAAGTATTAGACTGACAACACAGAAGTTTTGTGTTGGTTACATTTGTGAGTTCTCTGGTTGGTGGTGTGAAATCTGATGTGTAAAGTGCGGTTCCTTTGATGACGCGGAGGTTACTGATGAAACCATTTGTATATGTTGAATCACTGGTAGAATATCTTCTTCTTCCTATATCAACACCCCTTGAACTGTCGTTAGGCATAGAATCTGAAGCAGTTCCACTTGCTCCTAGTTTTCCATCAATATACAATCTGAAAGCAGTTCCTTCCCTAACAGCAGCAATATGAGACCACTTACTTGGTGCAATATCTGCGGATATATTGATGAATGTGGAAGCACTACTTCTACAGAAAAATCGAACTGATCCTGCACTTAAAGATCCTAAATCAAATCTTTCATCAATAGTCTGTCCCCATGCAATAGAAGTTCCACTAGTATTCCAGTATCCATAATACTCTATAGTAAAATCACCAGTACCAAATTCAAAATCAGAGGACCAGTCCACATTTAAATAATCACCACTACCATCAAAACTCACAGCACCATCAGTAACCTTTGTAAGTGCAGAACCACCACTCACACCTGATGGAGTGTCTGGGAGAATATCTGGGTTTGTTGATGGAACTACAAAGTCACTGGTGTATTTTGCTGCTTTGTATATGCGCATGTCTTGCATATATCCATCATTATAATAAAAATCATCTGTTGTTCTTCCTGTGTTTAATGTAATACCAGGATTATTTGAGTTCCAAGTACTATAACCATTATTAACGGCAACTCTTATTCCATCGATGAATAAACCAAAATCACCACCATCATTTACAAGTGCTAAATGTACCCACTTATCAGCAGGAAGAGTGTAAGAATGACTGAATATAGTTTGTATTCCACCCCCCACTAATATTTGGAATCTAAGGGCCGAACTATTCAACCACAAAGCCATTCCATTTTCTCCACTACCAATCCCTCCAGCAGTATTGAATAAAATGTATCCTCTACCATTATAACCATAGGTGGATGTTCCTCTTATCCAACACTCCATGGTGTAATCTGTTGTTCCATCACTTAGGAATTTCCAATCAGTATTTGAACCCCATGTAATATAATCATTAGTTCCATCAAATTTCATACTTCCATTATAAAAATTACCAAATCCTGATGTTGCAGTTGCACCACTGACAGTTGCTGCTCTTGTAGTGCTTCCACTATTAATCTGGTTACTTACATCATTAGCACTACCGACTAATGGAGCAGCAAAAACATTCTTCCATGCATATTGATCTGCTTTTGTTTCATCAGTAACAATATTTGCACTTCCACCCATTCCAGAATGAATATTACAAAAATAATATAAAGTATCAACAGCAGAGTGAGGAATAACTTGTTTGGTCACATTTGATGTGGAAGCATCTACACCAAAGTAATTGTCAATATTATAAACAAAAGGATTATATGTATTAGAAGCAGCAGCATTCCCAACCGCAGTTATGCCACCAGGAGCAACAACTGCTGTAGTAGCATTATTATCCTGACAGCACAAAAGTTTTGTGTTGGTTACATTTGTAAGAGTTGTAGTTGGTACTGTAAAGTTTTCTGTGTAGAGTGCAGTTCCATTGACTATTCTTACATTTGAAATATATCCAGTAAAGTAATCTCCATAAGATGTTCCACCATTATTAGTTCTTGCACCAATAGTTACTACTTTATAATTAGAACCACTAATTGCTCCTGTACCAGATCCAATGTTAACACCATCAACGAAAATAAAATCTTGAGTTACAGCAATATGATGCCAGGTATTTGCTGATATTGCCCCTTTAGATATCCATCCAGAATTATAAAGGTGTAATGTTCCTGCTTGGATTTGCAACCTGCCTTCATAGTTTCCTGATGCTGCTGAAAAATCAAAAATGGTTGGATTATTTGTAGTATCGGTATAGTATATAAATGCCTCATAAGTATAATCTCCAGTCAAATCAAAGTCATTAGATTGTGCTAGTGTCAGGTAATCACCAGTACCATCAAATTGAACACTATATGCCTTACTATTGTGCTTACCATCACTCAATGCTGAAAGATAAAGTGGATGTGATGTTGCAGCAGTATAATCAAAAGTATATGTTGACCCTCTATAGAATGTTGGTGTTGGAGTTAATACAGTATCAAAGTAATACTTATTACCAGAACCAGGATTTGATACTGTGACTGCATAATATGCTCCTACTTCACTACCAAATACACCAGGTCTTGCAGTTTTACCACCACCATCAGTATTCAGGATAGGTCTTGCACCAGATACAATAGGATTATCAAGTGCTACTGAACCACCAAAGTTTACTGGTGTCCAACTATTACCCTTTATACCATCTAACAAAATAGTTCCATTTTTTCTGAATGCCGCAATAGCAAAAGCATCATATCCTGCACCACCAGTTCCTTTAATTTCATTAAGCACTGTCGCATCTGCAGGAAGTTCAACCCAGGCAAAACTGCTACTAGTGTTAACAGATGTTGGGGAAGATGCGGAATCTGTGAAGAATTCAGTCCCACTTGAAGAATATGTATTACAGTAAACCGCATCGCAAGGTAATCCTCCAGCAAACACCAGATTACCTTCTGCATTTTGGTTTCTTGGGTACATATAAGATGATAAAGAACCATCAAAACCATTAGTGTATGGACCTATTCCTCCAGATACAGAAGCACTCCATAATCTTCCATCATTGATGGTTACAATACCAGACTTATCTTCTCCAATTGGTGAGTTTCCATCCATTGGGAGGTAGAAACTATTGACTCCACTACCATTTAATCCATCAATAAGAACCTCTCCATCAATACGAACACCCTTCAAAGTTGCATACTGACTAGCAGTTTCAGTATCAATCACTAATGGTTGTGCTGCACTCAAAGTTCCTGATCCAGTATATACAGTAACCCAAGCACCACCACCTGGATTTACAGTATTACCATTCCAAGTAGCAGTTGGCACTGCACTACCTTGATCACAATATACTTCCAGACTTTGAGTGAAGTTTATTGCAGGTGGGGAAAAGGTTAAAGTATTATCTGCGGCAGCACTTGTTGTTTGAGCACGACTACTTAAATCTCCATCAAAAGCATTGCCAGCATTTGATAGTGTAACATTACTTGTTAATGAACTACTCCAAGTAGTTCCATTATTAAAACTGGTTTGTGTGAAAGTTCCTTCGTACTTTTTAGGTCTCCAAGTATTTGTGAGTCCGTCAGTATATCCAAAACTTTCAGGTCCAAGTGCTTGTCCGTCTATTAAGTAGATTTGACTTAACTGAGAACTAAGAAAATGTGCATCTTGACCCCCTAAAGTTGTGCGAGCACCAATACGGTGTGTGGTAGTGTCGTTTACTCTAGTATCTGTGTTTTGTGCATAACTTCCTTGAAGATATAAATCGCCATTAACATATAAAGAGAGATTATTAGATGCTTGAGTAGTATCAACAGATAAAACTAAATGATACCATGCACTGGTATCTCTAAATTCTCTGGTTCCTTGAATATAAAAAGTACCTGTATCATAAACACCTATCTTACCATCAGTAAGCCACCTAATACCAAAAATATCTGCGTCAGCAGAAGGTGAATCTAATCTCGCTTCAAAAAGAACTCCAGAATCTGAAAAACCTTCATCCTGTGGTTTTTTAACCCAACAACTCCAAGTCCAAGTTTTTCTGTTACCACTTGAAGCAGGCAATCTGCTTAAAAATTGTGATTTTGAGGATTCAATAGTCAAACTACCATCAATAACCTGAGCACCAGATGCCCTATCAGATGTAACTACCTGAGGAATACTTACTCCCATTTATTTACTCCTCAGCTAAAGTTCAGTGATGCGCCAGCAAGCAGTTGTGTTCCTGCTGCTCCTACCCTATTTACCGTGAATGAAATCAAACTAATTGCTCCACTTGCAGTCGGTAATGATGGTGCAGAACCTGATGGGAACAAGAAGTATGTACTAAATCCAACAGTTGCAGTACCAGAGTTTACAACTCTTACTGTATGACTATCTCCTTCTGTACCACCAGACACTGTAATGGTGGTAATACCAGATGCTGTAATCTTATGATCTTGATTTGTGAGATTAAGTGTAACTAATCCACCTGATGCTGCTCCAGTACTAATACCAGCACTAATACCACTCAGTTGTGAACCATCACCATAATAAGTTAATACTCCATCAGAACCAATACTCTGTCCACCACCAACTCTAATACCACTTCTTGCTGTTATAACACCAATAGAATCAACATTGGTTACATCTTCATATGTTAATGTTCCAGCAACTGATACATTACCACTAGCAGTGACTGACCCAACAGTAATATCAGGTGATCCAGTCAGTCCACCAGCAGTTCCTGAGACATTACCAGTTACATCACCAGTTACATCACCTGTTAATGCTCCACTGAATGTAGTAGCACTTAATGTATTTGATGTAGAGTTATAAGTTAGTTCTGCATCTGTTGCAGCACTAGTCATTGTACCACTAGTTAAACTAGTAACTACAACTCTTTGAGCACCAGATCCTGCACTCAGTGTTGCACCAGCTGTAATGCCTGATAACCCAGATCCATCACCACTAAAACTTGTTGCACTTACAACACCAACAACATCCAGTTTTACAGTAGGTGTGATTGAGTTAACACCTACATTATAACTGCTATCAACGCTAAAGACAGCATTATTGACTAATTTTGATAATTCTCGTGCCCTTGACATCGCACACAGCTTCTTTTTACTTATTTAGCTCACAAAAAAAAAGACCACTTAGTCTACTGACTGGTGATCTGGAAGTGCTGGTAGTAAGTCAAAGGAAATAATAGTCCTATGTTTTCTTACCTGATTGGGATGTACAAAGTGTAAGGTATATGATGGAGAGATAAAGATTGTTCCCTCCTTTACATTCTGTGGATATGCTAATGATGTGGTATCAGTTCTTGGGTCTTGCCACGGAGCCACAAAACAAGTGGGAGTATGAACTTTAGGGTCAAAATCAACATAAAGAATACCAGTAAATCCCCAACTCTTATGGTTATGAATTGTTTGCTGGTCTCCTTTTTGATAACGAACTGCCCATACATCAGTCATACTACAAGTAACTTGTGCTTCCTGACAGAACTCAAAGAGTTGAGGTCTGATGAGGTCTTGGAAATAGTGTATATAACTTTTGCGATTCGTTTGACGATCTGTTTCAAAAGTTTGTAGAGTGGTTCTTACAAACTTCTCCTCCTTTAACCTTTTCATCAATCCTTTCTTCTTAAAATCCCAATCTTTAATTTGATACTGATAGGTAGGATATTCAAAAAGAGGTGCCTTCATCGTGCTCTATCCCAAGCGCAGTGAGCACGCTGACCGTCTTGCAAGCAATAGTGAAAAAAGATTTGATGGTAGTACTGCTCAACTTGTTGAGGTTTGCCAAACAATCTTTTACCTTTCTTACCCTTCAATGCTGTTCCAGGCATAGGTTCACGCCAATGTGGACGCTCACAACCTTTATAAAGCAAACCATCACCAGGTTTGAGTGTCAGTGAACGGTTCTCACCAGGAACAAGAACAGTTGTCTTCTTCTTGTCGGTATATGTATCTGGGGTTTTAATCCAGAAGGGCCAATCAGCATCATCACCTTCAAGATTAGTGCTGATATGAACTGACACAGAGATTTCACATGCATCTCTATCAGCATGTTTGGTGAGTTCCTGACCAGGATAATAATACCTATCATAGTAGTAAGTATTATATAACTTACGACCAATGATTTCCTCCAGTTTCAGACGAATACCAGTATGAATTACTCGATATTGTGGGTGCCAATAACGTGATGTAGAACCCTCCACCTGCTGTTCCACAGGCACATGATTAAAATGTTCTGGGTTCTTATCCCAATAGTTATACTGACCTCTTTGTTCTGGAACTGGATGATACAGTTCTTCTGCATCCCACAAGTCTTTGATGACTAGGTATCCATTCTTATCAAAACTATCATTACGAGTCCATGCAGTTCCAGTATTTTGCTTCTCTTGAAACAACAACTGCAGTTCGTTCATTTGTTCTGCCATTTTTACCTCTTATTTCCAACGGGGGCCAACAACCCAACCAACAATAGATCTACGAGTACCTTTTGTTACCTTAAGAACTCTATGTTGTGTGCGAGAATCAAAGAGTACAATACAACCACGTTTTCGTGGAGCAATATAAGAATTACCTGCTTCATCTAGCAGTTGAACATTACCACCCTCATAGTCATCAGGATCAGAGAGTTGGACTGAGAAAGAAAGTTTCCTTACAAGTTCGATATTCTCATTCACAAAGTCTTGATGTAAACCATCACTACGATTGCCGTTACTTACAGGTTTATATTGTGTTGCCAATCCTGCATCATTGTGCCATCCATAGAATTGACCTTCACTATACCGAGTATATTGCATTGATTCACCATCAATGTTTCTCAGGTCATACAAAAAGTTCTCGCGGTTTGCTCTTTGTACATAGTGCCAAAGAAAACCAGCAACCCAATGTGTGGTAGGAATCCATGCATTCTGTGAATTCCTTTTGTCTTTGTTGAGTGCATCTCCATGAAGTTTGGAGTCTGCCATCTGCTCATCAAACTTTTCTGTTAGATCTCTGTCAAGGATATCTACAATATCTTCGTTTAGATCACTGAAATACCAGATCGATTGGTATGCCAACTGTCAATCTCCTATAATGTGTTCAATGATATTATATATCAGTTTTTAGAGAATGTCTATCCCGCAAGTTCTACTTTTACAATATCTTTATGTGGAATACCTTTATTTTTAACTCTATAAACTGGACTGGATGAATATGGATTTGTTTCACACCATTCCATAATATTATCAACTATTAACTCTCTTCCATCAGAAAAAGTAAGTTTATGAGGTTTTGCTTTTTAAGGACTATAATCCTCTCGTAGATAGGAATAGATGTAATACATTTCTATTTTGGATGTCTGCATATGTATTTATATTAAAAAGGAGGGACTTTCACCCTCCTCCTGAAGTTTGCAGACATCCAGGTGCAAGTATTTATATTAGGTAACGAATAACAACAATCCCAGAACCACCAGCTGCAGCAGTATTTCCTCCTCCCGTGGTTATATACGTACCACCACCAGCTCCACCACCGGTATTTGCGACACCATCAGTTCCTTGATCATTAGCACCGGGATTTGGACCACCACCACCAGTACCACCAGTTGTAGAGGCATTCCTTGATCCAGCACCACCTCCACCACCATAGTATCCATTGTGTGGATTAAGTGCAGGAACATTGATCAAGGGTCCAGTAAAATTAGGGAATTGTTGACCAATACCACCATCTCCATTACCTGTAGGACTCGCTGGACTAGATCCATTATTGCCAACAGCACCAGCACCACCTCCACCACCACCAAAGGGATCACCATTCTGCCCACCAGCGTTTCCATATACAGAAATACCCGATACTCCGGGATTTGCTGATGGTTGCGTTGAAGTTCCTCCTCCACCACCGCCAGAACCACCTGGCGTTTGATTGGTGCCACTAACGGCGTTGGCATGATATGGATATCCACCTCCACCACCAACAGCAGTTAATCCAGTCGCAGTAGAGTTGCCACCCCTAGAACCAGTAGTATTAGTGCCTGGTGTTCCGGGACCTGTCGCTCCTGCACCTCCACCACCAACAACAATAGGGTAAGATCCTATATTAACAGTCCATTCGGGTGCATATACAACACCACCTCCTCCACCACCAGCACCAAGTGGTGCTCCTGCACCTCCACCACCACCAACAAGTAGTATATCAACTTGTCCCGAATTACCAGATACAGTAAAGTTGCCAGGAGAAGTAAATGTGTGATATTTGTATCCGTTTCCTGGGGTTACTTCTTGATTTCCACCAGATGCTAAAAATGGTACTGGTTTTCTAGTGCTCTGAGTAGCACCTCTTAACGATAAATCTTGTTGATTAAAAACACCAAAGAGTTTTCCTGCACTTCTTGCAAGTGATGACTTAAATGGTGCCATGTATCAAGCCTCCTTATCGCCAGTAATGATGAAGTTTACGTGTGTTGCTGCAACTCCAACAACATTTCCTGTTCCAACCTGCAAACTATCACCAGTCGTATCTAATACAAGAGGATATGATGGTTCAATTAATACTGTTTCTCCTGCTTGAACATCAACATCAAAAATTTTATTTGTATTTGCTGAACTCTCTCCATCAGGAACAAAATAAACTTGTGCGGTTGCAGTGTTTATTCCAGTTCCAGCAGCATGGCAAATGATTGATTTTACATATACCTTCTTTGAAGAAGCACAGGTAATCATACCAACAGTAGTGCCTGCTGCAACCTGTACCACATTAGTAAGTTTTCCCCTTTCCAGTGCCATGACTTTCTTTTTAGTTATTTAGTTAATCAACCACCACCATATAACCAGGTGTCTTGTTGATTCCAACTCTCAACACCTGTAAGTGCTGAACCATCACCAGAGAAACTGGTAGCAGTAACAACGCCAACAGCATTAATACCACCAGCAAGAACTTTGATTCCAGTCCTGGCAGTAATAACACCAACAGAATCAATGTTAGTTACATCTTCATATGTAAGAGTTCCACCAACTGATACATTACCAGTAAATGTTGCAGCAACACCAGTTATATTACCACTAAATTGTGTCGCAGTTACAATTCCAGTGACAACTGCTCCAGATGGTGCTCCAATAGCACCACCCGTTCTATTCTTTATATTGTCAACGTATAACTGTGACATCTTATCTACTTTTTAGTTATTTAGGAAGGATATGCGATGAGGACTATACCGGAACCACCAGCAGATCC
>JACKZZ010007743.1_pt1 | contig 32749 bp, 11 predicted proteins | sample 8027871 | NCBI WGS metagenome assembly JACKZZ01 (sample SAMN15724774, study PRJNA655200) | protist metagenome | isolation source: fluorescence activated cell sorting (FACS) single amplified genomes of... | place: USA: West Boothbay Harbor, Gulf of Maine | collected 2000-07-19
AATAATATTGAAAAAGGTCAATTAAATATTCCACGTTCCGTTGTACTATCTCCCAGTGCTATTGAACTTTTAACTGGTCTCTTGCGTGTAAAACCAAATGAGCGAATGTCATTTGATGCTTTTTTAACTTGCGCATTTTTGAAAATAACTCCATCGCAAATAAAGGATAAAGACAACAATAACCATGTTGCAATTAAAAACAACTTGTCTAAAAATGCGTCATATGGCACTACTAATAACTCTCATAATTTCAATAGCAACGACAATAACACTACCTACAGCGCTACAATAGATGGAATCGGCGTCGACAGTTTAGAGTTAGATATGAGCAATATTACAAATACTTCACAAAGCTCTCTTCATTTAAATATGAACATGTTATCAAGTAGTATAAGTAGTAATATAAACAATGGTAAGTCTAATAATTCGTCTAAAAGTAGTAGCGCAAATTTTTCTAAAAATGGTAGTTTAAATAGATTTGAAAGCGACGATGAATTTGTTGTTGTTACTGCATCTTCGCATTCTACTACCGCCAATAATAATAATAATCATAATAGTGCCAACAACAAAAATTATAGTAGAGAAATACACAATTATATCAATAAAAGCAACCAACAACAAAGCCAAGCACTATCTACTTTAATTAGAAACAATAGCCGAGAGAATTTATCGATATTGAATAAGAAAGCTACTTCATCAGCAGTAAAATATGTACCACATAATGTAAATGTTAAAACAAATACGAAGAATACATGGACTAATTATAGCAACAACAGTAATATAAATGCATCTGGGCAATTTTGGGAGAATTTATGGAAGCGTGGAATAGCAGTTGCACATTTAGCAGATGCCAGAATGGCAATATTACACAACAAAGTTTCAGTCAGCCGATCTTGGTCTTTACCATCAGGGTTAGGGACAGAAGAAACTGTTTGCGAAGCTTTAGCCTTATCATTTTCTTTGTATGCTAGAGCATTGAACCTGTTGCAAAAATCGTTGGATTGTATTGGTGGTACTGCTAAATCCCGTTCAGTTTTATGGTCTAGTTTACACGCTGTTGTAAATAAAACTGATGCATGCAGAGCACAAACAAGATTTGCATACAGAGCGGCTGAGTCCAGGAGCAAAAGTGATAACATTCAAGTAAAGTCGGAGGAGAACATCATGTTTTCTGCTGCCATACGTATGGGACGTAGAGCATCTTCATTGGAGGAATTACATAAAATCAAAAACGCCATGCGTCAATCAACTTCTTCTGAAACTATTGATACTAATAATTCCGGTGAGAACAATACGGCACATTTAACGGGCGAAGGTGTTGCAAATGAAGAAAACAAAAAAATGGATGATACTATTTTATTAAAGCAAGCACAAAATTTATATTTCCATGCAATGTATTTGCTTCAAGATATTTTAAGACCAGAGATGGATACAGCTTTAACAAAGACCGATTTGGATGGGGTTGAAACTGTGTATGATGCCATTACTCAAAGAGTACACGATTTATCAAATGAGTTGGGAAATATTTAAACTTAAACATACATCAATATGACAATGTATTAGAGGAATATATGATTATTATTATTGAGGTTACGAAGATGTAAACAAGTTAAATTCATTTGAAGTAGTTTTTTTAAGTCTAAAAATAATAAAATGTGCAAATTTCAAAAAATTATTATTTTATTATTTATAAAAAAATAATAATTTAAAATTGAAGCAATAATTATCTAATCAAACTCTCTCCTATAGAAGAGTCACATTATTAATATAGTAATAAAGCTTTATACTCTGCTGTGTAGTCCTGGTATAGTATAAAATTATATTATTAATTATTATTATACTAAGTGCATTATTATTATACTAACTATATATATAAATGTTGGTCTTCGCTTTGTTGAATTATGTAATATATTTTGAACAACATATACACATGTACTGGTAAAGCGTAACGTAATTAAGCATTCCATATCTGTGCCTGTATGTAATAGTTGTACATATATTAGGAACTTCACCAGGAGAATCATGTCATCAGGCTTGTCTGAATCGACTGGGAAAACCCCTGAAAAAAAGAAAGTCTTTAAAATGGGTGGTGGTGGTGTGTCCGCAAATGGAACAAAGAAAAAGCAAGAAGAAGAGAAAAAGTCACCGTCGCGACTTACAAGACTTATTCCACAAGACGCAAGAAAAAGTCAAATCAGTGAATATTTAAACAGAAAAAAAAACAAGAAGAGCCTGTTGACACAAAATTTGTATAAAAAAATGGATGGCTTTGTTCAGGATGGAGTTGAGGAGTATAATGCTAAAAAAGCGACAGAAGCAGAACAAATGCTGAAGCAAGTGTATTTAATAGAACAACGAAACAAAATTAGTAAATTTAAAGTAGATAAGAAACAAGCACGAAAAGAAATAAATGCAAAGATTAAAGGCAAATGGGTATATAAAAAACCTTTGTCACGTTTCAAGCCCGGGGAATTTAGTAGTGCAAAAGTTGCTATAAAAGCTGGAAAACCAAAGGATTTTAAAGATATACCAGACAGATTTCCAGCAACATTACTAGAACGAAGTTAAAGACATAAATATATTACCAGAGAATATATAATTAATTCTTACTCATTAAATTATAAATAAAAATTTTATATATATAGAAGACTCGTATATAAGACATATATATTAATTTGAATCTAGTAAGATAAAAATATACATTTTAATATATATTATATACACAAACACATGGTACACATACACTTGGGTATATATATATCTTTTTTGTTTTGTACGAGTAAAAATATTCGTATGTATAATCTCTCTCTCAATATTAACCGCATCAAGGAACAATTATATTTGCTTTGGGAATAACCCATCCGCATCGAGGAACAATTATTATATTTGCTTTGACATTAACCCATCATACATAATCCCAGCTTTTAATGGCATCATGCAAACGTTATCCCCACCACTGTTTTTTCTAATTAACCAATGTTCCTCGACATTTTTTAATGCATTCCCCCCTAAAACAATAGCTACAATTGCATCATGACCACCAGCACCCGGCACACTGCAGGAAAGCACTCCAGGTAATTCCATAGTGCTATTGCATAACAAAGTTTGTTCACGTGGTTCAATTGGTACACCGGCATATTCACCCATTTTTTTCAATGCATTACGTGTACTTATAAATAACGTCTTTAAACTTAGGAGTTTAGTTATAATTTCCTTGCTAACAGCTAATTTAGCGGATAATTCAATTTCCTCTTTTCCTTGCTGTTTCAAGGGTACAACCTTAAACACATCATTCAAATACCCATACAGATTTTCATTCACCAAGTATTTGTCGTGATCTGACTCTTGATTCTCATTTTTTTTACCCCACTCAGAACTTTTAATATTTTCGCATAAATGTAATGTTTGTCGGTATATGTAATTATGTTTTTTAGATAGCTCAATTAAATACAAAAAGTCTCTTTCAATCTGCAAATTCCATTTTGCCAATTGTTCCCACAATAATAAACCAACGTCTTCGAGGGATTCTTTCCGATCAAATTCTTCTTTCGACAATTTTCTCCATGCTTTGACTTTCCGAACCATAGATGGCGTGGATGATCCTGCACTTATATCGCCTAAACCCATGCAAAATGATTCTGGAAGTCCAAATGGTTTCGACTGGAAATTCCATTTCTTATCAACATCCTTATAAATGATATCATTCAATATATTTTGATTGGGTCCAATTAACATATTATTTTCATTGCTTTCTGGAGAAGCATCTTCTAAACTGATATTGTTGTTTTTATCTTTTTCTTCACCCTCTTCTTGGTTCAATACTGGCCATAATATCTCAGGATTACATCGAACATACCTATTACTCCCAAAACATGCTGCACATACATCAAATCCACTACCGACTTTTCCTTGTGCAACAATATGTACGACTTGTGCTACACGATGTACAAACTCAAGCCCAAATGATCCACGGGTTCTCTCTTCCAATGTAGCTTTGGTTGGCAAATTTACAACATCAAAAATCGATAGAATTGACGCAACAAAAGATGTTACTAGTGCTGCAGAACTACCTAAACCAGTTTTGTTGACTTTTTTTAACGGCCTACATGGTGGTAAACGACGCAACGAGGCCACAGTCTCTGGCCACCCAAGGCGTTGTAATTCACTCCGCTGAGAATAGAACGAATTATCAGCTTCTAATTTTACATGCAAATATTTTTTCAAGGGATCTGGAAAAATATTACTTATATTTATGGGTGACAGTGTCCAATCTTTATTCATTATTTTTTGCGATATTATAATCAATGTTATGGAATATGTAATACATGTTTCGATGTATGGATTCCGACTGGGTACTTTTGTTTCGCTGTTATTATTTTTATCTTCAACGCTTTCAGAAACTTCCTCGTGCAACTCCCTCGACACATCAAAAAGTACAACTTTGTCCTGAATGTATTTGATTTTATACTTATATGTTGTATTGAACTGTGGACTATAAACAACAATACTTAACAACAATGTTTCTCCATCCAGTGGTTTCTTAATGCCATAAAATTTATTCTTGTTATCAGAATTGTTGTATGTTTTCCATGCTGTTGTTGTGTGAAATTTTGAAGATGTTGCAATCGTCAAGCCAATATTTGGACGATCTAATACAAGATAACCACCCGCAATTAAGACTTTACCAGGAGCAGAACATGTTATGCCTCGCACATCTTCATTACATTTCACCATACTTGTCATATTTGCCACGAAATGAGATATATCTTTTTTTCTCTGTGTTCCAATTACAACTACTGCAATCATTACCAAGAAAAAGAAGGAGAAGGAGAAGGGAAGAACGTAACATATTTTTTCGTCGTCGATCGAGAAGATAATAATAATATAATAATAATAATATAATATAAATAGCAATAATAATAATAATAATAATAAATAAAAAATAATATTATTATATACGTAGTGCTATTATTAATAATAATACCTGGTATAATTAATTATTATTAATAAAAAAAATAATAATAATATAATATAAATACTTTATTATTATTATTATTATATTATTAGTAATTACGCTGAAATTATAGCTTATATAGTATTACAACAGAAATTATAGCTTATATAGTATTACAGGTACAACAGCCATCATAGAAAAAAACACTTGAAGCTCAAAATAAAATAATAAGAATTAGTACGTCACACATTAAGCTTAACACCTGTTTTTAATTTCATAGATCTTAGCCGGGATGAAGCACTAACTCTCTTTTTTGGCATTGTTTTCGTTAAAAATATTTTCTTTTGTCTCTGTCGCTTTTTTCTATACCTAATCAACATACGAATTGTTTGAGCACCCAAAAATACCACTACAATGATTCCCCATATACCCAGCCAAGAGTATCGAAAAAGATCTGATTCTAAATAACCCCGACCGTCTAAAAATGTATATATCGCAACGATTCCTACACCAATGTACATTGCTTTTGTCCAATGGTTAATTGACCATATGTTACGACAGGGGGACCATCTGTGTGTCATGTAAGCTAATGAGAATGCTGAAAATGAAGAAATAGCTACACGAACATACGAGTCTTCTGGAAATGCCATACCAGCAGTAGCAACTGTCATTTCCATCAATCTTTGGAGAATAACAAATGCCGGCGCCCACCTTATTCGCTCAGTGTGGTCTTTTGGCTCCATAAACAGGGTACCAAATACTGTGGCTGTTGGTATATAAAATGATAACATATGCATTGAAACCAGTGCATATACACGGTGCTCTGGTCCCCAACATTTAAACTCAGGGTTCGCAGACATATTTTCCCCTGCACATGTTAAGGTGCTAATTAATTTTTGGTAAATTATCAAAAATAGTGAACTTGTAACAAAACTTGTAAACCAAAAAATTCCCGGAATGCTTTCAAAAAAATCAGGTCTTACCGTTATAAAATATTTTTTTACTTTCTTTGAACTTCCTAAAATAAATATGTTGCCCATGAAATATCCACTTATCACATACCAAATCACCAATGCTCCACTTACACCTGTAAATGTTAAGATAAATTCAAAATCAAGAATTGTGTACGCTAATGGAATTTGGATATCAATGGGAATTATCCTCGAAAAGTTTAAGAATGAGAGTTCTGGGGGTCTATACCGTGATGCTATCATTGTGACTGATGCGCATAAACATATAAATTTAAAAGACAGTTCTATAATTGGCAATGTTGATCCTAAGTTTAAACTTATCTTGGGATGTTTTACGTTGAACAAGGATACATCATGTGATGCTTTATATGCAGCATAGCTTGCAAATGAAAACAAGAAAAAACTCAGACCACTCATGACAACGACACTCCAATAACTTAAGTTTGGATGGTCTGCAATGGTTACCTTCATTGTTGAATTTTTCTCAAGATGCTCCATGCGAGATGGCCAGCTTTCCGCTAACGTACCCAACCAATTTGTACCAGTAAAACACGCTGCAGAAAACATAGCATATACAACCACTGTTGTAATTATAAAACGAAAGTTATAAATGCTTGAAGGCAATATTTTCTTCAATATTGGCTTTTTTAGGTTAAAAAACGTAATGTGCCCATCCTCATCACCACACACCAACGTTGATTCGTTGTTCGCCAAAGCAATACTACTTATGTACTGTTCTCTATCAGTCGTCGCAAAATTTTCAAAAGGTACAAATTGGCCATTTAATAAATCAAACTTTTTTACATCCTCCCGGTTTACACAAACATGGCGATTGTCACTAAAAGAAACTACGTCTCTAATAAAAATCTCAACGTCATCTTCATTTTCCACCTCTTCTTCTTCATCTTCATCTTCTTCTTCAACCATCGTGGACCCTACGCTTACCGTGGTATTATCCTCAGAGTCTTTCTCCGGTTGAACTTCCCATATAAGTTTCGTGCCTTCATTTAAGACTTTATAAACGTATAAAATACCAGAATCTCCTCCACAAATTACACGTTTTGAGTCAGGTGACCATGTAACAACTTTCATACTTGACCAATTCATTTCTTCACTTTCTTTTTCAACTACCGTAGAAACAACAGGTTTCTTTTGAAGCATTTTGTCATGGATTTTAAAATTTTGCTCCACATTATATAATGTAACTCCTCCATCTGTTAGTTCTGCTACTGCCAAATATTTTCCGTCGGGAGAAAATTCAAGACTAATAACAATATCTTCGTGGTACATTTGGTTTTCAGTTTGAACTTTTTCCCACGAAATACAATCACTAATTCTATTCTCGTTATTATTATAGTTGGAACCTTTACTGTAAGACATTCTATACACTACACAATTTTTCATATCTCCTGCGATGGCAAGAAATTTGGAGTCAGGAGAAAAACAAATTGCATTAACATCATCTACCCCTTTATACAAGATTACTTTCTCATTTATTTTTCCAGATTTTTTTAACGATGCAAGATTTCGGCAATTTTCAATGCATTTTCGACGTGTGTCATCGCCTGTTCACGGTGTTTAGAATCTAACTCATCTAAACTCTTGCCTAAATGCAATGATGCATGATATATACCGCGTAAATCCTTTAATGTGGTAGCAAGTCTTAAAGCTTTTTGGCTATAATCAATACCCTTTTTGAAATCATTAAATTGGAAATGCGTTTTACTTAAATATAAATATAAACCAAGTTTTTCACGTTGATTTTCACTCTTTTTAGCATTTTCCAAATGTTCTCGAAGTGCATAAATGGCTGTATCATAGTCACCGGATTGATATGGTAAAATCGCATTTTTATATTTTTCTGCATTATCGCAAAGGATATAAGCAAATGTAAAATACTCCTCCTCCTCCTCCTCCTCCTCCATTTTCACGTGTTATTTAATTTTCTTACTATTATTTCGTATACCATATAAATTATTTAAATTTTGTTTTTTTATTTATTCCATGTAAAGATTCATCACACAATTTGATTTACGTGCGTGCAGATGTTTTTATCTTTCGTTGTTTGTTCTATAAATAATAATAGTAGTTTTATTTATTATTTCACTTATATTATTATTATTATACCGGTAATAATATTATAATATCGAGATATACTGTACTACCTGTGGTATTATAAATAATAATATTATTATTATTATATTTATAAAAAAGTTTCTATATTATACTGTTTTAATTTATAATAAAATATCATAATAATATATTTTTTATGCCATAGTAGCACTATAATAATTTTAAGCTTATTTTTCTGGAATACGGTATGTATTTATTTACATATTCCTCGTATATATCCTTACATAAATTCAATAAAAAACAACTCAAATAACTATTGGAATAATTCTCCATACCGGTATGTATAGAGGCCCGATTTATATTTTCATTTTTCAGGAAGAAATGCATACCCGCATACTACTCGATTCCCTTCGTTCTTCCCTGCTACAGCCCATAAATAAGGTTTATGAGCGCAGCGAAGAACTCGGCTAAAACTTGGCACTTGGAGGAATTTATAGGTTACCAAAATTTCAAAACAATCTATATACAAAATAAATTTCCGTAAACAAAGTACAGCTATAATATTATACCTTTATGTTTTGAAAACATTTAATAAACTGAAATCCACTATATGTTTGATTTCGACAGAACCGTGCGGAGATAAGAAGGTTAAAAGACTAATCTTCCATTTTTATATCAATATATCCGACATGTATAAATATTTTTAACTTTTTATAATATATGTTTATATAATATTTTTTGTAATATAAAAACCTTTAAAAAAAGACTATTGGAAATGCGGAGCAGTTTTGGTGCCAAGTCTTTCTCGAGTACCCGCATACCATGGCATACAAATGTGTGAAAAAGTGAAAATGCAACTCACTGGAATACCTATCAAAATACCATAAATTATACTTAAATTGGTAATTAGAATACCACAAATTATAAAGATAAAAATAACACTGAATAGAATTGTTTTTACATACTAACGTCTTTTCACTATCACACATGAAGTATTTATTATACACACCCACATTAACATTTGCACACTTCGTTACAAATGCATTTTAAATTATCCTATTATAGATAGGGATAGGCACATGACGCTAAAAGCGAAACATGATTTAAGGTTAAAAACGACTAATTAATTAATTAAAAAACAAAAAACCTTAAATCATGTTTCGCTTTTAGCGTCATGTGCCTATCCCTATAGGATACGTAACGATATATGTATGAAAATACATGTAATTAATACAATGCATTTCGTTCTCTGCGTTTATGTTTCATTTTAAATCAAGATTATCTCTATCGTTATATTGATAAATACGTCAATTTGATAACCATATAAAAGATGATCTGTAATTTTTTGAACATTATTCTTGTTATTGTATATTTATGTATTATTTGTATTATTAATAAATCTTATGCAATACAACGTTATAATTTATGTAATATTAGTGCAACGCCAGGGATATATGAAATTACATCAAATTGTTCTTTAACATCAGAAATTACATTAACATCAACAGTATCAACTGATACACTCCAAGTTATTGGCATTGGAACAACAAAACCAGCAATTGATGGTGGTTGGGATAGTAGCTCAAATGCTGGAATTAGGTTATTTTCATTTGCAAGTACTAGTGTATCCATGTCATTAATTATAGAAAATACAATTTTAACACATGCTAAATCAAATTTTGGAGCCGCGCTTTCTAATTCGGGCAAAAGCACTTTGAAAAATTGTATAATTGAGAGGAATTATGGCAGCTGTGGCGGCGCTATATGGACGTATGTTGGTTCATTAATTATGATGAATTGCATAGTATCGAATAATTATGCATCAGCTGGTTCTGGTGGCTGTGATGGTTCAGGAGGTGGTATTCATATTACTTCAGGTTCTGCAGTAATTACAAATACAATATTTTCTAGCAATGAAGCGAGAATTGGTGGTGCAATTTTTAACCAATATGGCACGGCAACATTTAACGGCTGCACATTTTCTGGCAACAAAGCATTAGGTGGTTTAGGCGGCGGAGCTTTTCATTTGACTAAAACATCTACCACTACAATAACAAATAGTGTTATTTCAAATAATGCTGCATATTCTGGCAGTTCGTTTACTTGGGGTGGCGCAATTAAATGTTATGAACCTTATTCTCAAGGAATGACAATTATTTTAAAGTCATCCAAATTGGAAAATAATGCAAATGGGAAGTCTGCTGTTGAAAATTGTCGAGATAGTGTAACATTTTATCGAATAAACCTAGAAGATAACGATTTGGAAGATGCAGCTGGAGGATCTCTTAGTAGTTACTATAAATTCCCAACTCCTTCTTCATGCAATGATTATTCGAATTCTGGATATACTTGTGGCCTTTACATGTTTTGTCTGGATCGGTCACCTAACTCCTTAGGTATTTCTTGTTTGCCATCGACGTTGTATCCATACATTATTAATGTAACATCACCCAATTGCGTCAATAGTAATCATAAACATATTCGTAATTGCCCTACAACGGGTTTAACTATTACAATCCATGGTCAACATTTTGTACAATTAGGCAATGGAATTAAATCGGTAATCGTGGGTAATTTCTTGTGCCAATACACGTTATGGACAGCAACGAAAATAATCTGTAATATTCCTCCAGGCATTGGGGCAAATTATTTGATTAATATTACAGCAAATAATGCCAATAGTAATACAGACACTCTACAAGATCCAAACAAATTTTCATTTTCCCCACCATTAATTACATCGTACGATCCATTTCCTGGCACATCTCAAGGAGGTGCAATGACTGCATTTACAGGCTCAAATTTTGGTACAACTGAATCTTTCATTACAATACAAATCAATGGCAAGGCGTGTACTCATTTAACTTGGGTATCAAATAATAAGGTTTATGCTAAAACTCCAGCTGGGAGTGGAAAGGATAAAGAAGTGATCATTAATGTCGGTAATCAGAACTCTTCGGATTCTAGCTTATATGCATACAAATCTCCTGTAATTAATAAAGTTAAACCACAGTTGAATGGCGGACTTATGATATTAGAAGGAGAAGAATTTGCAAATAGTAGTGTAACTATTGTTGTTAAAGATCGTATAACGTTATCCGAAATCGTTTGCGACAATCCACAACGGGTATCTTATACTGAATTAAGATGTACATATAATTTTCCTGGCGATCCTTGGGAATGCCAAGATAAAGATGTTATCGTACGAATTGACACATTAGAAAGCAATTTGAAGCAGTTATGTTATACTGGAGACAATGGACTAATTGGAACATTTACAGAAAAATCTGCAACCGAAGGTGGTGTAGTATCTTATAATACGAGACTTGTAACACTTCCTTCCTCAAATGTTTTAGTGAAAATAATTCCTTCTCCACCACTGCGTTGTAGTGTTACTCCATCCACTTTAACATTTAGTAGAACGTCATGGGATATCGATCAATTGGTACTTGTCGAAGTTAAAGATGATGGAATATTTCTAGCAAAAGATTATCATTCATATGACTGTAGCTTAACATATACGATTGAATCACTGGATCCTTTGTTTAGCAGTTTAAATGATTTCAAATCTAAAATCAATGTCCTAAGCAAAGGTTGTGGAACAGGTGAATTTATTGGTGCGTATGATCGTAAAAATAATGGTTCTGAGTGTATTTGCAGCGTACGATTTTTCTTACCTACCGGAGAAGAATGTAAAGATTGCCCAAGGGAAAAAAGTTTTTGTAACGCAATGGGTTTAACTGCACCCCCAGTAGCACCAGGATGGTGGAGATATGACCATGCAAGTGATAATATTGATCAAATACCATTTTACGAGTGTCCAAATAAGGATGCATGTATAGGTGGAAATAATACTACAAATAGATGTGCTTTAGGGTACAATAATTATCATCCATTATGTGCAACATGTGAAAAAGATTATGTTTTGCAACAGGGCTATCTTTGTACTGCGTGTCCTGGTGCATACAATAATGGAAATGCAATTCCTGCGATAGAATTATTAATAAGTGTTGCCATCGCATGGTTCATTGGTTTTGCGATTTTCATAATATACTTTTTTTCTCCAAGTAAAACAACCAGAAATCTTGTTGGTGACGCAATAGATAAAATAGACACAGTTGGAGAGAAAGTAGAAGTTCTTAATAATTACAATCAGATTGCAATTGACTCCAATGATTATTTAGTAAAATTGAAAATTTTCATTGGTTTTGCACAGTGTTTTTCGTTGTTTCCATTTACATTCGATATTCCATGGTCAAATGATGTATTAAAAATGATGAAATATTTTGAGCTTAGTTCATTAGATTTTTTTTCATTACTAGGGAATACAATTAATTGCAAAATGGAATCTCATTTTCTGCAAAGTTTTCAACTTCATATGATTTTACCATTGTTGATTTTATTTGCGTTATTTTTAGCATATTCTATTACAAAATGTTTTAGGAAACATCAAAAATATACAAATATCACGACAACACGGTTGTACACTTCTGCAGGTCTTATAATATACACACTTTATACTGGTCTTTCAACAAGAATCTTTCGTTTATTTAAATGTCAATTAATTCAAGGAATATATTATTTAGTAGCTGATTATAGGCAAATTTGTTTCGAGCCAAACTGGAATATATATGCTATTGTTGCAGGTGTTGGTGGGCTTATATATGTAATTGGTATACCATTAGTTGAATTATCGATCTTATATTATAATCGCAAGAGATTATACAAAGATGAAGATCTAAAAGAGCGTTTTGGTACATTTTATTTAAATTACAATAGTGATTCATATTATTTTGATGTATTAGATTTACTAAGACGTTTGTTATTAACCGGTGGTTTAATTATGATGGGTGGTGAAAGTGTTGCTCAAACATTTCTAGGAATTATAGTTTGTGCAATATGGCTACTTGTATTATCATATCAAAAACCATATGTAAATAGAAGTGACAATTTTTTAGCGATATTAGTATCATTTCAATTGATGATAATATTAATAAGTGGCATGGCGTTAAAACTATATTCATTAACACCAAATCAAGACGAATATCAGCAAATAGGATTTAGTGTTATGTTAATTGCAACTACAAGTATAGTCACATTAATTAGTGTAATTATGACACTTGCAAATACACCAATATGTAATATTAAATGTGTAGCATATTTCAAAAAGCAAAAAAAAAAAGATCTAAGGTTAGAACAGACTGTTGATAAGATAAAATCGTCTGAATCTAAGTTAAATTTCACCGATGTTGGAAAAGAGCAGAAGGACATATCATCCCACTATGTAGTAAACGGTGATATCGATAATGAAAAAGAAAAGAAAATGATATGCATAGAAGAAATGGTTGCACTTGATGTTAAAGAAGCCATAAAAACCGGAAAAGGAGAGTTGAAAATTGAACATTTAGAATGAAAAAAATATTAAATAGAGGGGTGGTGTGTTTAAAAAAAATAAAAAAATTAAACGACTCGCAATGCATAACTCAATAACTTTAATTTTTTTTTTTTATTCCCTGCCGAAGAAGTGGGTGTGAAATTAAGCAAAAATAAAACATAAAATGTGGCATTTTATCAAATTTTGTATGATAACTTTAACTTTTTATTAATTTTTCAAATATATAATATATGTACCGTGAATGGTGCTCAATTTAAGTCGAGTCCTACTCTGGCATAACCATTAAAATTTAACAAGTACCCAAGCCTAATATACTTTTCATGATCTTCAACCGATAAAGGTGCAGACGAACCATTTGAACAGATTTCATAACACTCTTCGAGTAATTGTCTGCATCTAGTATAATGCAAAACAAGATCCGTAATTTTAGTATTTTCATCAGGTATAAACTGCATATATATGGATTGCCTCGGAAATGCCTTACCTTCCTGTGTGGCAGCACGTTTTAGTTTGATATACTTTAGCTTTTTATCCTTTCGTAGGTTCGATTGATAATTTGCCTCCCATTCACGAAAATATACAATGATTCTCAATGCAGTTTTCATATCGATCACTTCTCCATCATTTTTTCCATCCAATGTACTGGCCATATAATCAAACAAATTATTCAAAGATAAAGAACTTTTATTATCCTTTTTATGCACGTGATACAAATGCTTCATAACATGAAAACGTTCTTTCAACCACTCAATGCATGCATCAGTAGCACTGTACTCCTTACAGGAGCTCATATCGACATCAAACTGCTGACAAACATCGTACTTCACCCCAAACAAATTTTCTAATAAATGATCATCTTTCGAAGTGAAAATACACTTAACAATAGTGCCATCTCTGGAATCCTCGGTGACATGCCATTTTGTCAATGATTTACCATAATTACTATGCTTTTTTGGTGAATGATGCGGCCCGCTGCTACTCTGGACAACCACTCCGTTATTCATTGTCAGATTCTCTTCATAATTTAAAACATTAATATACACTGAATAATCTCGCGTTTCATTTAAATAAACTTCTTTTTCCATCCGACGGCACGAAAAAACTTGGATAATATGTTCATCATTAAGTAATGACATAGTTTGCAACTTTTTTTTCATTCTTCTTGGAGTCGCTGCAGAGATAATAAGGGCCGATGGATAAATTTGATGCAAATATAGCAAAAAGTCATGATAAGTCATACCTTCTTTCCCATATCGAATAGCCCAAGTAATATCGTCTGGAGTTTCATATCGTACCGCAAATAATTTACATGAATTATCGATAAATTCATCAATTTCACTACTAGCACCAAATTGCACGTCATTGCCGATGGATTCATTGTATCCATAATTTCTTACATCTTTTTTGTATTTGGAGAAGATTTCCCTTGCTTTCAGTGTGGCCAATTTATATTCTTGTTCAAAGCATGAGTATTGTGTTTTAAAAAATAAAAAATTTGGCGACACGGAACATTTGTACTCAGAATTTATTTTGTCGATTAGCGCAACAATCAATAAAACAGATTTTTTATCATTTCGCAAATTATCTTTTAATTCGATCAATTGCTCCAGATATCGCATTGCACCTGGGGGGTAACACGCCATCCAAATAGAAGCTAGGCGAACTAGTGCCTGAATTTCTTTATCTCGTGTCTTTTGAATATCGTGAAGTTGAAGAAAGTAATCTACAAACGTGTTTATACATTTATTAGACGATAAGGATACATGGTTTACAAAGGCCGGAATGAATATACCACTAGCCTCCTTCGAACATTTATTTTCAAAAAAGCGAAACAAGATCTTGTAACGCTTCTTTTCTTCAATATCCATTTGCGTAACAGACGAAGGAGAGTTTGAAGAAGGATACTGGTACAATGAAACAACTATACCATATATTAACTGCTCGAACTCTTTGAAATTGTTATTTATTGGAATATCAGGAACCTGTTGCTTGTGGATGATAAAATGCAAGGTTTCAAGACATTCGTTTATAACATTTTCGTCAATGCTGTCTTGTAAACCTAGCAGATTTAATTTAACTAATTTATAACATTGTTTTAACTGTTCCAAGGAGGTGCTAGTACAATTATTATTTGTAAAAAGATCTACAACAAACGATCCTCCCCATTTCAACAAAGATAATAGTACTGCATTTTTCATTTGTACTAATTTTGCTATATTTTGTGCATCAAGATATGCCGATGGTACAAATAATTCAATAAAATTGCATAAAGCAATCAAGGCATTTTCCTTTACCAAAATTGGTGGCATCGCACTTTCATTTGTCCATAAAGGCAAAATTTGTGTTGCAAATAAAACATTTTCAGATTCGTTTCCAATTCCAACCGTCTCTAAATTTTTGATAAACGCGTTACATACGCTTTCAACAAATATTACCGTAGTACCGTCATTATGCTTTTGGCATGTTTCTAAAATTTTATAATTTTCATCATCAACTAATTGTAAAAAAGTCACCGTATTCACCCATACATGCAAATTCCGACTAGAAGATAGCAAGGACTGAACATAAGCATGCATTATTGTGATTGAACGTGATTTTATCAAAAGTTCACTCATAGACGGCAATGACGACAATTCCATACTGAGCAATTTGTTTTTCTGTACATAATGAAATATTCCAACGACAACGGAAGCAATCGCTTCTTTATATTCATTCGAATAATGATCGTTCTGTAATACATGTAAAAAAAACTCTAACCAATGATGAAAATCAAAAGTATCTAAATATTTAAATACAGGCATTAAATTCGACGTCACATTCAACACAGTATCACTTTGTAAACCAAGTCCTAATATAGAACTTAAAATTAAAAATAAGATGTTGCAATTAATATCTTTCCCCCTTCCGTTGTTATGTTTATTGCTGCTATATTTTTTGTGCCGATTTACCATTTTTTTTAACTTCTGCGGAGATGATACAGGATCATCATCTAAATCAATATACGATACTAAAGCATCTCCACATATTTGATATGCTCTAAGTGTAATTTTTGAACAGACTGTTAAAAACTCATCAATTAACTCAGAAGTAATTATATTTATTTTACCGCTTTGTTGTTGCCTTTCTACTGAGAACGAAAGCGCACCGGCAGTCAAAATAGAAGATAAGACATACAATGCTTGAAAGATAAACTCATCTTCTGCCGTCGTTTCGTTAACAAAACTTGGATAAGAAATATGTTGTATTTGCGATACAATACGAAAAAAATGATTAATAGTTTCCACTATCATCATATCTGGGATAACTCTCCAAAACTCAGCAATTATAAATAATTTGTGATCACGTGACAAAGATGCTCGTTTCATATTTTCAATAAGCGAAGTGGCTAATAATGGATATATCCAATCATGATGAAATGAAACTTGTTGATGGTTGCTGCTTTCAATGGATGACTTATAAACACTTGAAAGGATTATGAATACATATGTCTGACATGACACAGCTACGTTGACATTTGTACGATTGGTGTAATGTAAATATTCTTCTATACATTTTGCGGGGTGCACCTCACCTGCTAGAACATCATTTACAAGCTTCGAAAAGAAATTAACAAACAATCCGCTATGCGACACAATATGTGTTGTTGCAGCAACTTTAATATCAACACCAATACGAAAAATGGCTACGTCTTCGTTGGTACTACTTGAATTATTTTCCTCGTTACATTCATAATTATTAACTCTTACAGATCGTCTTTTCTTCAATGATATCCCATTCTTGATATGAAATGTTATTATCCGAATAAATTTTTTTGTGCCAAGTCCAATTGATTGCACAGCACTGCCACCCCAGCTACTTATCTTGGGTTTATCAATCTCTATATCTGCTTCATACAATTCGCTTTCTTTGGCGCTCGGCATCGGGAAATTATTTTTATCAGCGTTTCTTTTGTATCTTTTTGGACTATCTTTGCCACTAACACTCTTTTCATCAATATATTTTAATACGCAGCGTATTTGATTTGTGTCTTTGCCAATATTTTCAAAAATAATCATTTTTGCATCGGAATTAATTGACACATCAACATTTAAAGATGGCGTGACACGGAATCCATTTCTCCAGAAAGATAGTTGCCATACTAAATTATTTAGAGCTTGCGATTTTACGGGTCCAATATCTTGTAATAATTTTAATGTAACTTTTGGCAATCGCAACAATAAACATTTCGATGGCTCCATATGAAGTTGAGTAACAAAAAAATTATTTTCTACATTACTAGTGTTTTCATCTGCCGCAGCGATTTCTATATTCGGCGGAACCAACAAATCTTGCTCCAAATTAATTGTCGTGCGCGGCACTGTTTCATCTTTTAAGTTATGCTTATTCATAGTATCCGGAACAATATTTATATTATTATCTATAAACACTTCATACTCAGGTATTTTTGCCATATTGATTTGATAAATAAAAATTGCGTAATGAGAATGTTATATACTCGAAACAACAATATATATATACAAATAACACTAACCTACTTTATGAGTATGAATGTGTGTTACATTAACATATATATATTGCCATGTACAAAGGTATGGGCTAGATTATTCGTCCATCAAAATTCATTTTCTTCTGGATTTTTATTATTATTTATTATTATATTAGAGACGACTGTGCGACTAACTACTATCATCTCCTCTCATCAAAATCTACAAAAAAATAAATGATAAACCCAGATAGCGCCGCTTGATGTATTGTAACAAGTATATCTGTGGAATAGCTAAGTAACTTGGTTTTTATTTCATTAAAAACTTCATTCATTATTTAGTTTAAGTTTATTTCAATTTATTATTGCACGTAAATATTATAATTACATAGTCTATTATATTATATTATAATTACATATAATATAATACTATAAATTTTTGTTTCGTTTGCTAAATTGAACTATTAATAATTATTTTTTATTGAAATTAATGGAACACAATACCACCTGGTGGTACTGTGTTGCACTTACTTTCACTTCACTTATTATACTGTTATAGTATTATATTATTAGTAGTATGGCTTTTATTATATCAAAATACGAGCGTAGTAATAGTACTAATAATTACCTGGTATTGGTGGCAGTTATTTAATATAACACAACACAACAAGAACACGTCGTTCCGGGATTTCTACTCTTTTTTGTACTGACACTATCAACATAAATAAGAGAGTGGAAACAATACAACTTTAGAAAGCGCTAAACGCAATAATGTCTGCTATTACTGAAGGCGCAAATAACAGCAATACTGACTCGATGGATCAAATTGTTGATAAAAAGGAAGATAGTTCTAGTAGTGAAATAACGCTGTTAAATGTTAGTATGAAACTATTGGAAGAACGGTCAAAATTATTGCAATCTTTGGAAAATAAAATACTGCCTGTCATAACAAAATTGATGTCTACAAATGATAAGTTGGTTCCAGAGCTTTTGCCAATACAAACTTGGATGGTAGATCAGTTAAAACACGGCAAAGTAGAGTTACCTGGCTCGAGTGTTAATGATACCAGTTTAACTGGATGGTTAGAAAAAAAAGGTGGCGCTATGGGGCGCAAGTGGCAACGCAGATGGTGTAAGTTATGGGGACAAGAACTCAGCTATTACGCTGAAGACAATGGACTTAGATTAAAAGGACAGCTTGATTTAAATGGTTGTACGTGCAAAAGTATCGGAGAAGATAAAGATGGCAACTTTTTATTTGAAGTAATGGCAGGTGATAATAAAAAAGTGAAAAAAACAGCGGAGATGAGGTTTCAAACTAGTGAAAAGCGCAAATATTGTTTTCGCGTAAATACCGAAGATAGTATGGATTTATGGATGAATGCTATTATGCATGCAACATTTCATCCCCATATTAACAGGGGCTTGATGTTTCGAGATTTATTCTTGAATTTTGAAAACTCTAAGTATAAATCTATGGGAAGGAAAATGGCATATTTTAATTCAATTCGTGAAATTTCATTAGCATCGAACGACGCTCCTGTCGTTGTCCCATGTGATTGGCTTCATCAACAAATGATTAGGTTAAATAGCACCAAAAAAGTGGAGCGCGATCAGGAAGAACACGAGCATCTAGGCGAAAATAGAGATGTTGCAAAAAGTTTGGATCAAGTATATAAAGATTTAAAACGAGACAAAATAACTTTAAATGGGGAAACATATATTTGCCCCGAAGGAAGCAAAATTTTAGATGTCTTATATAATTTAATAATGGATAATAGAAAAGCACCAGAAGGTGTGGACAGTGCTACAAATCCAGTACGTCATGCTCAAGATGCAAGGGATGCTATTGCATATGCGCGAACCATTCTATTAGGAAGTGTGCGAACAGTTTGTGGTGGCGAGGCATATGATGCAGTAACATTTATGTTCCATGATACAGAGCTAGTGATGATTTGTCCAGATTCAAGTCTTACATATCCGTTGAAGTTAACAGTCAAAAGTGTAAACCCATTTGGAGAGGAGGATACATTTTCCTTTGAAGCAACAAATAAAGCGTTAAGTCTTGTAAATTCAAGTCCTGCACGAAGCTCCAGCAGAGATGCAAGCAGTTTAGATCGCGTAAGAAGAAAACAACTCGTTAGGTCCAAAACTTCCAGGAAGTCACATTTTACACAATTACATGACAAATGGGTTACTAGTCCAAAAAAAAATAAATCCTTGGGTCCAAAATTAAAATCGGCGCCGGTTTTAAGAGGTGGAAGTGAGACATCTCGACAAGCAAAGCCTTTTGCATTAAAAGATGTAGATGAAGCAACTATATGGCCAGTAGTGACAATAGAAGCAGTATCTACGTTTAAAATAATGTCATTAGATCCACAAGATGAGGTAGATTTTGAACCATATGCTTTTGTAAAAGCAACATTTCAACGACAATTTGTTTGGGGACGACACACGTTTTTAAAACCAGCTAGTGTTATTTTGGTTGTAACTGATAATATAAATAAAAAAGCAGATAATGATCGTGCAGCAAGATTAAAAAATCACAATTCTTGGGCAAATACGAACGGGGAAGACCCGGAACGGGGTAATGAATAATTACAAAAAGTACTTTTTTTAATATATATATATATATATTATTTTACTGACAATAAAAGTTATCTCAAATGACAGTTTATACAAACTCGCAGAATCCTCTCTGGAAGACAAAAATAACCGTATTACGTATTATAATCACACACAGATATAAAATTTTATTTTAAAATTATAAATGAGTAAGATACCATTTATACATACTCGTATATATGTACATGATTAGACTCCTAGATAAAATATTACCAACGTACGAGCGTAACATAATACCTTGGTACCTATCTCCCATGGATAACTGCTCTTTGTAAATGGGCTTCATTTAAATCCTTTAACAAATTTGTTCGATATTTTTCCCAAGCCTCTTTTCTTTTTACATATTCTGCTGGATCTTCTAAAACTGAAGTGTGGGATTTACCAGATTTAGATTTAACATTCTTTCTCATTTTACTACGAATAGAAAAATTAGTTCTTCGAAATAAATCAACTTTCTTAATGATCAATACCTCTACTTGTGTATCAGCAACAATCGAGGCACTCGTTTTTCTTCTAACATGAACAACGTGACCAGTATCCGGATCCTCGACGCCTAATATATTTTCCTCCCCAATAGTATCACCTGGAAACAATGTACACAAATCAATAGGCTCGTTGATTACTTTTTGAACATTTTTTGTCGTTTTGCTTTTAGATTTGTAAATTCCATCGCCACCATTGTTGTGTATTTTACCTATTTCAAGAGCTTGAGCAGAATCAGGATGGTGAGCATCATGCCGAGAGGAGTTCCAATTTTTTTTTGCCATTGAGAGTTTTAAATGATCTTTTACTGCATCTGCCCGTCGTACTTCCCACGTTAAATCATCTTCACGTGAAACAGAATATTTATTGCCTTGACTATGTCTTGATGATACTAAAGATAAATTTTCTACAGTACGCCGCCTTTGTTGACGTTTCCGTTTTAGCTTCCCTGCAAATGGAGTTTCCTTAGTCAGACTTTCTACCTGCTCGTGTATGGCATGGTTATCTCTTATTGATAAATTTTTAACCACTCGACATTTACCGGTCCGTATTATTCTTAAATTATGATACTCTTGTCCTTCAGCCAATATAATAGAATCGCAATTATGATGTTCTCTTTCAACAATACCGGCTAATGACTTTAAATCTTTGTCGCCAATACTTCGTAATAAATCAACATTCTTCAAGAATTTCCATGTTTTCTCTATTTCTTCTTCATGCTGTCGCTTTAAGATCGAATCAAAATCATCCTTTCCAACAGTTAATAAAATGCTTTTCCCACTTGAAACACATGTTGCACGTCTTGGTGCATTTTCTGTTAATGCCAATTCACCAAATGAATCGCCGATATGCAATGTTGTTACATAAACCATTTCTTGTTCATCTTTGTGTGTAAACTTTTTAATCCTCTTTTCACCAAGCAATACATTTTTCCATAACGTTTCCCATGTCATATCTATTTCTCTTTTATAATTACTATTGTTCGAAGATAAATTATCACGCTTGTCGTTTGGTTTTGTTTCGTCATCGCATGTAGAATCATGATCAACTTGTCGTTGGGGTTGCAGATTTACTTCTGCATCATTATACTCTCGTTCAGTACTAATGCGATGATGCCTTGATTGCATGTGTAATGATATTTTACCAACAACAATTACATAAAATAAGCGCCCTTCTTCCCCTTGATCAAACAAAACATCGCCATCGGTTAAAGATACACACATCATTTTTGTACATAGTTTTTTATGATTTTCTTTGGACAACTTTTTGAAAACTGGAACATTGATAGTTAAATCTTGTAATACTTTTAAATCCCGATTATCCCTATGTACACCAGGTTTCTGCAGACTTTTTAATGCTTCTTGAAAATATTCAGATAAATGGCTTAAATCACCTTCCTTCTTTAATTGATCTATCCCAATAGATTTTTCCTCATAATTAATACTTTTTTCCCGTGGACCATACACAGGTCCAGTGGAGTAAAACTCAGTATCACCATTTCCTTTATGATTTAATATTTTCGAAATTACTTTGACACCGTGTTTTTCCTTTAGCGTTTCCAATTTTGCATAATCTCTGGACGCCTCAAAAAATTGATTATTTAAACGATATGACATTGCTCTAGTTAGAATAACCGACGCATGCAATGGCAAATTTGACTTTATAAAGGCATCTCGCTCCTTTAAGCCTTTCCATGTATGATCCTGATCATGCGGCAACTGTTCAAAACATTCCAAAGCTTTACTTAGTGCATTAATTGACTCAGGTATATTGTGTAACTTTTGTTGCGCTACGCCCAAATTGTAATACCCAAAAGGCATGGTTGGATTTATCTCAGCAACACGTTGAAAGTCAAAAACAGCACGCTCTATTCTGCCAATACGCGATAAACAGTACCCACGATTTAGTAAAGCCCTAACATCTTGTTTATAATATGCTAATGCGCTCGTGTAGTGTTTAATAGCTTCGTGATATTCGCCACGTAAGCGACTTTCATAGGCAGCAAGAAAATAATATTGACCATTTCGGAGGCCACCGCGGTGACCTGATGTAGGGCGTACTTCTACTTCTTGTTCATGGAACGTTAAAGTATGTTCCATATGTTTCGCCGATTTTTCGCGTGACGATGCTTCTCTAATAGCATGAGATATGAACTTGGTTGGTTTGATTTGATGGTGTTTTAAACTGTGTTTTACATTATTATTTTCTACATATCTGTTAGTCTCTTTGTTGTATAATTTACGTCTGCGTATTGTTGCACTTTGTATACGTCTCCTTGACCGTGCTTTTCCAGCGCTATGCGGTCTTGCCCCAATTAATATATTTGGCGAAGACTTTATGTAACCACCCCTTTTTTGAGCTTGAGCCGGCCGAGAGTTACGCCCTTTATGATAAAAATTATTTCTATTAATATTACTAGTGCTACTGGTTGTTTTCTTCCATGAGCGAAACGTTTTCGTACGGTCACGCGAAATGGGCAAATGAAATAACTCCGGAGGATAACTTTGTATCACAGGCTTGCTTAATCTCCCTTCACTGTTCCTACGTTGACTTGCTAATGGCATAATATACAAATAAGTCCTAACGTATCTTAATCTCTAAAAATAATGGCTGTGCATAGAGTAGAGATTACAAAACGTGTGTTCGCTTGTATTGTCAGAACCCAAAAAAACAAGAAGAAGAAAGTGTAGTAATAAAAAATAATAATAATAAAATAATAATAAATAATAAATAATAATAATAATAATACCAGGTAATAATAATAAGAAAAAAATAATAGCACAATAATAAAAATAATAATAATAATATATGGTGTGCGTATTATTATGGTAAAAAAGTGGTAAAACGTTCAAATGTTATGCCGCCAATAGTCATGCGTCTTACGAGTATTATTATTATTATATTTATTATATTATTACTACAGTACTACGAGGATATAATTATAATAATATACGGTATTCTTATACCCTTTTAAACATCATCATTATCCTTCACCAAACCACACCTTAATTTTACACATTCTGAATCTGCTTGTATTTTGTACATATTGTTGCCCTCATACGCAGTCGCAATCTCATAATCTCTATTTGTTTTCACATCGAATTCAACATCAGCTGGACAAAGGTGGTTTTTAATTCTTTTCCTATTACATGTTAATACTAAGTTTGTCAGACTATCGATTTGAACCGTCTCATTTGTACCTAATAGCACAATCGTTAATAATTTACCATTTGAATCAAAAATTGCGCGATTTACAATATCACTTACAGTAACACTATTGTTGATAGTATTCTTATTTGCTGGAACTTCATTTTGCAATTGGCAACTATTGTAGCTATCAATTACATCACTACTATTGGACGCGGCTGCTGTTAAATTTGGTGGTAGAAATAGATTATATACTTTGCTCTCAATTAGTATCTTATCGCTTCCACCACCAACAAGCTTACTTAATGGTGAAAGTCGAACAACTAAGTCCCCGTTATCATAGCCGGCATATTTCGTACCACCCTCACGCCCAATACTATGCAAGATTACTTTGTAAGGTTCATAATTGATATTATACCCTGGTAAAGGAGATAATGTTGATTGGAAATCATTCGTTGTTACAATATTAAAATTTACCAACGTTGCACGCGAAGGATTGTTGTACAATGCTGCACTTTTGCATGTAACTTTCACTGACGTTAATTTGGGGATTAAAACCTTTGCGTTGTTGCAAGTATCTTGTCCACGATACATCATAGTGCTTGATACGTTTTCTGAAGCATTGACGATACTAATGCTACGGTTGTAATAGTTTATTTGAGGATTCTCACAGGAAAATTTAATCACAAGTACATTGCTTGCTTGTAAATAAATCCTTGAATAATTCAATGCAATTTTTGTACCGTTCTTTGACAGTTCGTTCGATACCACAGAACATGGCATATCCTTATAGTCATTACTACTTGAAGATTTGGTAGTAATGGCATCATCAACTTTGAAAATTGATTGCGACGATGTAATATTTACAAAATCAAATTCAGATATGTTATTTTGAATTACAAACGATATTTGTAAATCGCCACCATTTTGGTAGACTATTTTAGACCCTAAACGCTGGACAGTTGCGTTGACAACTGTGCTACGTCGTATTGGATATTTGTATGTACCGGGAATAAAATCAGCAGTCGTGTTCAAACTGATATCCACGAAGCCAACATCTCTATTTTTATCATATAGGTCATTTCCTCCGATATAAAGATTGCATAATTTGTCACGATTAATTTTTTCACCAGCCTGTAATTTTAAATAGTTTTGTGACACAATTTCATGTCCTTTTATTCCAATAGTTCCGCTAACACCTTCGCACGATAATGTGTACGATAAGTCATTACTGTTGCCAACATTGAATAAATGATTGTCACCTGTTGAGTAAATTTCAATGTAACCATTTTGAGTTAAATCTGTTTTTAACTCAAATTTTATTATTAAATCTTTAGGATCTTGCCTGGTAAAGTAAGAGCCTGTCCGTTCAACACTGTAAATTTGCGGTTGATTTAATATAATTGAAAATACATTGACGGAAATAGGGTGGTCGTTTCTGCTTGTACTAATATTAAAAAATATTGGCATCATTTTATCTGGAAATGGATTTATGTAAAGTTGTGAATTAAAGCAGACAATCTCTACATCTGTATCTTTTTCAAAAGCAGATTTCGCAACGTCAACTTGTTCACTTCGTACTTCTAATTGCAATCGATTTTTGTTAGTAGTCATGACGTTGAATGCGTAGGCCGAGTTGCCACCCACATAATCATTAGCTTTACTAGACAATCCGCATTTTGTTTGAACGTAACCTTTATCATCAGATAAAAAAATATTCTCGTTGGAAACGATGTTAATTGAATCTCCATCTACTAATCCCAATAAAATGCGAAACTTTAGTAACACTAACCCAGCGGGGGGTGGACTATTTGTGTAGTACGAATTTGATGATTTGTAGTGTTTGAACACAACTTGGTTTGGAATGATTGTATAATTTCTAGAAACACTTGCGCGGTAATCTTGAGTCGTCATAATGTTAAATTCTAGCGTTGATCCTATTTTCCCATTAACTTTAAATGTTTTGTCATTGTAACATTGTAACAACAAACCTGTGTCTGATGGCACATGTTTCAATACTTTAAAGATAAGTTTTGTAGAACTTTTTTCTTCAACCGAGATAGGTATTGGTAGTTTATCATCCGCCATGTTTAAAATACAGCTAATTTGCGTAATATTGGCAGAGGAAGAATCACTATCTAGAAATATTTCATCAAGATTATTACTGTTAAATGTAATATTATCTCCATAATCAATAGGACTTGCAATTTGAAATGAAAACGTCAAGTTTCCAGGATTTAAAGTAGTACACAAAATATGGCGAACAACGCTGTCAAATGTAACTTTGTTTTCTTCCACTTTATATACCAACCTATTGCTTTGTACGGTATCTTGGCTTGTTGCAACAGTACCATATATATTAGATGTATACAATGGATTGCGCCCTAAGTAAGTATTGCTTTCACACCGTATACTTACTCGCGTATTTGGATTTATTGTGTCATTTATTGTTAAGCTTAAAACATTTGTACTAATGACGATAGCTTTTGCTACACTAATGTTTCTATGTGATATTGTTTCCCACATCAAACAATTATTTAGCATATTATTATCAGTGACCATGACAAATGGGGTGTTGGAAGTAGTCACATTTGATTCGTAAAACAATGAGATATTAATGTGATCGTTTTCGCGCAAAGCTTTGGAACAATTCGACACACATGTACTTCTTCGATCAATTTTATAGACAGTTGGCGTAAATTCTACTTGTAACACACCAGAAAGGCCATTTGCAACATAATTACCCCGTTTAAGTAAATGCAATGTAGCAGTGTTTGGTGATACTTGATATCCATTGGATACGATATTGAAAATTGTATTCGAAGTCGTTCCGCGTTATTTTTAATAGTATTGCATTATTATAACCGTGGCTATTTTTCTATTGTTTTCCGTTTTCCTCGCAATAAAATAATACGTGATATACACTGTATATTATTTTATCTAAAAAATGCACAAATCGTTATTATATTATTTTCTATATTTTATTTTTTTGGCTTATTAGGTGGTTCCCAGGTTGATAGTATATGTTTTTGGTTTTAATACTGTGTCTATGGTAAATCCTTTTTTGTTTTGTTTTCCCATTATAAATAGTACAAATTTTAAAAGCATGGGTATAGGGTATACTCGATCCGCACATATTATCCCCTCTTTATATCTTTTTATTTTAAAAAAATTAAACCTCGGGAAAAAAAAAAAAAATAAGTACAATTTGAGTATAGTAAAAATATATGTTTGATAGGGAAACGAATGCTGCAGATTTATTATTAGATCAGATCGACTGTAGTACTATGATAATATCAATAATAAAAAAAAACAAAAAAAATTTAGAAATTATTTATCCATTGCTACTGCATATGTTTTTAACTCTTGCTCCTTCTTCCATCGTGTTTTTCTTTTTTCTGTGTTTTTACAACAATAACAAATGACACCAATGCAACATGTAAGACATATGATACCAGCAATTAGGGGCAGTATCGACTGGAAGAGTATCGCACCCAAACCCGTCTTGCTCTTTGCACTGTCATTATTAACTGGCAGGTTCGTCGTAGTGCCCGCTGCTTTGTTTGTAAGTGTTGGTTCTGCGACTGCAATTGTTATTCTTTTACCCAGATTTGTTGCAATACTTGTTTCCATCGATGACTGTACGGTCGTTGCAAATGCATTTCCGTTAGAAATTCCTTGCTCTGCTTTTGCTGCAACTGTTGCTGACCCTTTTACTTCGAATACAATAACTATACGCACCCCCTGCAATAACTGTCGTCGCATACGTCTTGACAATGAACATCTTGCATCACCTGGGCACTCGTATATATCTAAAATAGTCACTGACTCTGGCGGTACATCAAGGGCGTATGCAATATTCTTTGCAATTGCTAATTTCATTGATGGTACTTTTAATTCAGTTGCTGTTAATAATTGTGTAGTTGTTAGCTCAAAACTTGCCTCAACTTTTACTTCTGATGCTGGTGAAGTTGTGACGATTTCAACTGGTGCAGTTGTAGTTGCTCCAACAGTGACAGCCACTCCTGTTGTTGTATCGATTGCCGGCGCAGCAGTGATGGTGTCTAAGTTGATGACGCTTGAAACTCGCATACTAATAGTATGATCGATTCCGGCATAAGCAATAGGAATAGCTAATTTTTTGCTCGATTCACCCCATGCCATATTGGGACCGTCTCCGGCATTCAACAATTTGCCTGTATTTGCATCTGCTGCCCCACTTCCACAGTTGTCCCACCAAGATGGTGGAGATTGCTCCCCATCATAATAAGTAGAAGCATCTCCAGGAGTGCCGGTAGGGGTATTTAAACAGGAGCCCGGGACAATATTGCACCAATTGTTGTAATGGTAATTTGAGCCCGATCCTAAAAATGGATTACCACAAGAGTGACCTTTAAACTGGAAAACTGTTGATTGTGTATTTGTATACGACCATTCTTCCTGGCATTGGCAATTTTGTGATGTACGAGGTTTACATCGTGGCATTTTACCTCCGTTGCATGTGTTTGGAATTAATTTTGCAATTTCTGAAGAACATTCTATTCGTGTTCTTGCAAAGGTTATATTACTGCATACATGTTTAGAAAAAGATTCGCAGAACGTTGGGGAAGATATAGATGTATTTATATATTTCTTAATAATCTCAACAGTTATATCGCATTGATTATTATCTTGGCCGTCGTGCTCTTTATATACAGGTTTACTTGGTCTAGTATAATCCAACAGCTGTAGATTCATACTAGCTGAAAAATTTGATGAAGCAAATACTGGATCGATACAATCAACGGTATCGTTCAACTGAAAGCATGTATGTGAAAACTTCCACTTCCCATCGTCGCCAAGTTCCTTAAATTCACCATTTAACTGAAAACACGAATAGGTACAACAGTCCCCACCGTCCCAACACCCATTTACATTGTTACTCTGCTGGCATACACCATCGTCTGGCCCACCTAAACTTGCCCAGGATTTTGTGACTCCGGCGTTTTGGCACCCAGTTTTACGTATAGATTTATCTAAATGTACCAAGTGCGTTTGGCTTTTTGATCTAGCTGTTGGCCGTATCCATTGGCCACGGTTATCATCACAAAAAATTCTTGATTGTAAAGAACCTGCTCCAATTAATGGGGTACAAATCACTTTTGTGCGCTCTTGTAGTAAAACAACACCATCTTTGGCGGTGCTTGCGGTTACCTCGAAATGTAGTGCGTACGCTCTTTCGCCCGGATCCATAGCTACAGAAATATTTTTGTTCCTGTTGCCAATATCAAGATACGTGGCAGCATATACTAACCATTCTGAACGTTTAACTTCTTGAAATATGCAATTGTTTTCGTTGTTTGCCACAATTTTTTCCTCATAAACTTTCGCAATTACTTTTGATGTGTAATCTCGAACACTAACAACTAACCCGCAACTGAGAGTTGGGGCTTCGTTTCCAGCTACACCTTTGTTCGTAGTAATAGCAATTAGAACATTAGAAGCTGGATGGCCTGGCTCATTTATAACAGGGCCACTTGCAGTTGGTGCCATTCCGACACTAATGTTATAAAGTGTTAGATTTAATTTAACATTACCAACGTTCAAACTTCTCCGTCTTGTCAGCGCCACAGATGTTGGTTTTCCGGGTCCACTTGCTTCTTTATATTTATATTTGCTTGTAATATCGTCTAAATCACCCGTGCAGTCGCGTGGTTCATCATCATTTACGCTTTTTAAACATTTTGCTGATATTTCACCCTTTTTCTTGGTCGAAATTTGTAACCCAACAGTACCAAATTCGTCGCCGAATGGATCCTTTTTATAACCACACTCATACGTAGTACCACAGCCTTTTGGGTATAGTTCAAAATTATTGTTGTCGCCAGTATTTGTCGCCGATTTCGTATACAGTATGATATTGGCATTGGTTTCGCTTATTACAAATTGGGAATCAAAACAACCATATTTGTAACTTTGATTTCTGCAAATGGGATCCAAGTTTTTCTTAATCATTTGCAATGACGCCGGGCCCATCATATAGCCCCCACCAGGGGGTAAGCTTTTGTCACCCCCAACAGATAATTCTTGTGGCGTTGCATCCACTGCTTGCCAGCCATCAGCACATTTAGAGCATTTTAAAAAAGCATTTAGCATTGGGCGCTTAAAGTACATTTCATTCCATACATGAAACGACCATATAGAATCATGCCCTCCGCCATCTGGTATAGCAGTTGGGTTGAACACACCAGTGGCATCATCAATGGTATAAAACTTGCTTATGCCACGATCCGCGTTGGTATCGTGCGCACTTTGAAATGTAGTGACCGTTCTTGTTGGTATTCCTAACGACCGGCCAATTGTAGTCAATACACCACTATAGACAAAGCATTGGCAATATTGCACTGACTTTCCATTAACTTGACGGTGAACGTCAAACAATTCTGTGGTGCCTTGCCAATGCCCAGGTTCAAAACAATTTTTTTTATTACTGGTGCTGCAACGATATCCGCCATTAGGTCTTCCAGAAGTATATGATCCTTCACCCCATTTTCCGTAACAAATATCTTGTCCAACTGAATATGTAAGATGCCGCGATACGAGTGATACATCGCTACGCTCGTTGATATTCATCCGACGCAAACTGTCCAAGGAAATTGCTAGATTGTTAAAATCATATTGATTAAAATCCCATACGTGTGCTGTATTATCATCCGAAAGCCCTTGCCATATTAAGCCCTTTTCATTTTCAACATATTCATCTCTATTTGATTTTGTTTGCTTCACATCATCATTTTTTCCGTAAGGGTTAAATATGATCGCCATGGTTGTGTTGCATGTGTACTCTATAATGCGTTTTGTTTTATTTGCAACAGCGTCTATATCATTCACTTTGACAAACGTGCTTAAGCGATACCAGCCTATGGGTGCATTTGGTAACAGCTTTACACGAACTGAGACGCGTGTTGCGCCATCTTGCGTTGTTTCTACCTCGTAGTTTTCAGAGGATAGCATGACTTGGTTGGGTTCTTTCACAAGATACCCGTGCTTGTTACTACTTGTTTCCAATCCAAAACGATATGACGTCCCTACCCACCCACTTATTTCTATTCTCACATTCTCTGCTACTACACCATACTCCGGAGACGAAATTAAAAATTGAAATGTTGAGTCTCGGCGTACTAGCAATAAGTTAGATGGTATGTTTCTATATTTTAATGTGAATGCATCCCGATGGTTTACTTCATACATAAAATCTACGTTTGGTTGTATTGGTCCTGCTGAGCTGTAATCTTCGTAGTAGGAATAGGTAATAATTGCGTCGCCGGAGGCATAACCAAATGCTTTCATGGCTAGTTTGGTATTGGAGATCCCGCTTAATCTTAAATACTCATTGCCTTTTTTTCCATCTTTGCCATAATAACCACTATATTCATACTTTCGATTTTTATAAAACGTGAATTCAGCAGTACCATCATTATTCCCAAGCAACCCTTTGTTGCAGCCTGGGGCTTCACAATAACCAATAATTGCTTTTCCTTCAGCAAATTTTGTTTTGTTCTCAATGTCATACAATTGAATGTCCACATCTTTCGTTGAATACAAATTAACCTGTAAATTTTTTTTATGAGGTGGTATTTCTCCTATATCAACAACATTGTTTTTTGGTACAAATAATGTAAAAGTACCAGTAAAAGGTGTCAGGCCTAAACATTTTGACGTTTGGACTCTGTCAAAGCTGTATGTAATCACCGCAGTTCCCGTCTCAAACGCATACGCTTTCATCATCAAATTTGTTGTTGAGACACCCTCGATAGAGATCCACTCTTTGCCTGGCTTTCCCCCTGTGCCACCATACCCTGAGTACCCAATGCGCATATTTTTATAGTTTGCATATCCAGCACCTTCCTCCGAACCAAGGGTGCCAATATTGCATGTTTTTGCATCTGCACACCATGCTACAACTGCCTTCCCCTCCGTTGGAAACTTAGCCACGTCATCCGTATCATATATTTGTACATCTACATCCGATGGAGCTGTAAGAAAAATTCTGACATTCCATTTTCCTGATGGAATTTTACCAATTTTTACTAACTCACCAACCTTAGTCAAATTTACTTGGAAGGTCCCATTGCCACCTTCACAACCAGCACCCCAATTGAAACCAGCATTTATCAATGCTGGTAATATTAATAACACGACATAAAAAAGCTGGTGGGGTTGCATTTTTGCAGTAACATCAATTTTATCAAGTTTGCATTAAAAAATGTGGCAGCAGTCTTCTGTTGAATAATGGATACGGCGAAATTGGATTTTATTGTGGTGGTGTTTTTTTTTTTTCTTCTGCAAAAGAAAGTTACCTGGTAAAGTATAACCGATATAAGGAGGTGTAATAAGTATATAGTATATACACTCCATCTAACCAAATGAGCCAGATGGAAATAGCATTACATAATGGTATTTACATCCTAAAGCTCAATTTTCAGGCAAAACCAATATTTTCTGATAGGAACGTGTATTTATAAGTCTACTATTAACTTTGAAAAATGGCGGCGGCACGATCTTTTTTTTTTCATCAACAACAATTTTTATTATCGATTTTTGTTGTGGCAACTACTACAATAACAAAATAGAAGACA
>JACKZZ010010096.1_pt1 | contig 32670 bp, 13 predicted proteins | sample 8027871 | NCBI WGS metagenome assembly JACKZZ01 (sample SAMN15724774, study PRJNA655200) | protist metagenome | isolation source: fluorescence activated cell sorting (FACS) single amplified genomes of... | place: USA: West Boothbay Harbor, Gulf of Maine | collected 2000-07-19
GAAAAAAGATTAAAAATGGAATACGAAGAATCATTAAAGATTAAAAACTTGAGGAATGATCCAAATTTACTTGTTGCAGCAACAGAGAAACTAGCAGAGGCTGCAAGACGACGACGGGCCATACGTAATGGTGAAGATGTAGAACCTTTACCGTTGGATGATATAAGTGAATTAGGCGATGATGATCCTACATTGACTGTTGCTGGTTCAAGCACAAATCGTTCTGGTGGTAGTGCAAGTCATATTAGTCAATTGACTGCTGAAAGTGGAATACCTTCGATACATTTGTCTTCTAGACGCCCTTCCCACAGTACTCCGCGAGCTGATTCAAGTCCTTACACACCACGACCTGAAGAATCAATTCCAATACAAAAAATATGGAATGAAATTGATTTGTTAGAAGAAACTGATTTTAATGATAGAGCAACATTACAGACTCTATCACAAAAATACTCTGATTTATCAGAGCTGTATTCAATTGAAGGGAAAGATTCTGATAGTATAGAAGCACAAAGTATAGCCAATGAGTATTTACAACTTAATTATGATTCTAAAAGTATACCCTCAACTCAAGCTTATAATGATAAAGTTGTAACATTATATAAGGCCGATGGTAAATTACATAAAATTCAAGGTAAGAAAAATACCAGTAATGCTTTTGAGCTTTCGGATAGTGAAGAAGATGAATGCGATGATAATACAGCAGAGGATATGAATGACAAAGAAATTATTGATGCTACAGATAGTTGGGAAAAACGTGAAGTGCATTCCAGAAAGAATTCATTAAAGAATCCTATACCACATCTGACACCACGACAACATGCTGGTGAAGAAGTTCAAAATCAATGGCAAATAATTGATGACTTCGAAAATACTGGTTTAAATTCAGCAGTTGATTTCTTTCATTTATCACGTCATTATAGTATATTATCTGATTTATATAAAAAACAAGAAAAATATATTGATGCATTGGAAGTCAAAAAAAGAAGTATTGAATGTATATCTGGTTTTGTAGATTTTCCAAGGAAAGCAAGTCAACGCGAAAAAGAATATTATGCAAAATTGAATAATGATTGTCAAATATTACGTGAAAGAATTCATGCAAAAGATCAAAAAAATAAAGCACACAACTCGGCATTAGTTGCAAGAAGAGAAATTGCAAAGATATTATACCCTGATCACCCAGCGATTGCTGAGGCTAAAAAAGTAGAAGATAAAAATGCTATGGAAAAATATATATATCAAGAGAAAATTTTGCCAGCAGATGAATATGGTCGTGATAAAAGTGGATATAAAGTTAATTATCCTCATGATCCTTGAATAAAAATATATTTACACTTTGTTATTACTATAAAACAAGTCAAATGTTAGTTCTATCGCAATGTATCGCTCAACGGATCTTAGGTTAGGCCGTTACACTTATAAAAATTACATAGCTCGACAAGGTCCCTTTTGGCCACACAATACCCAGCATTTAGCTTCTTTTTGATCATCCCTCATAGACATTTTGAGTTCTGTCATTTTCTATTTGCAGTGTAATATGTCACATGTTCTTCGAAAAGTTTTAAGAATGAATGTGTTTTAAGACCATCTTGAAATTGCACTATTAAATTAAATTCATCACTTTCTTCTGGTACATGTACTTGAATTGTATTAGCATCATCACCACCAATCACTGATGATCTTCTTTTAGATTTTGCTCCAGGTGGCGCTTTATCAAATTGATCAAACCATTTTTCTGCTCGACAACCTATAATTTCACTTTTTAATTCATTCTTTGGAACAGCACCATCCTTGATATATGGCGATATATCTGGTGTAGCACTTTTATCCTTCATATCATAGTACTTTAATGTTCCTTTGTTTAGTACAAGCCATCGGTCTAAGTTGCGACTAAGAATACCCCCTTTACGAGCACATTTCCTTACTTGCCATGCACCACCTTCTGGAGGAGCAGCAGCAGCAACTAGTTTAGTTTCCTCAATTTTTTTTGGTGGTGACACAATAGGTTTTGTAACATCAGATTCGAAGTGGTCCTCTTCTCCTTCATCATCATCCTTACTTGCATCGTCTTTGATCACTTCACTGGTAAGTCCTGATTCAGTGGATTTGTCTTCTTCTTTCGCCTTCTTTTCAGCTTCTTCTTTCGCCTTCTTTTCAGCTTCTTCTTTTGCCTTCTTTTCAGCCTTTTCTTTTGTCCTCTTTTTCGCCGCTTCAGTCATTACATTTAGATAGACTTCATGATCTTTCAAATCCTTCTCTTTCTTTGCCTCCAATTCTTCTTCAGTATAAACCCATGGAATTTGACCATATACTTCATACGATGCAGCTAAAGATTCTAACGCAACACTACCACATTTTAGTAGTTCTTGAGAATCACGTAAATGACCCATTGTTCTGTAGATTATTATTCTCATATCTTCACATTCTGTTTCAGTTACAAATGATGCAAAATTGAGATGTTTACTTAAAATATGAATTAATTTTAATGTTGGTAATATGATATATTTTTGTTCCTCTCTATTAATAGTATCATCAATTTTTGAGTATGATTTCAATATCATTAGTAGAGTTTTAAATAATGATTTTGTATCTATTTCTTTTTTATTATCATAAATAATGATATGCTCTGTTGTAAGTGCTGATAGACTTGCTGCTGCATCATTTTCACATAGTAATATTAATATTTTTAATGAAGATTCTTTACATGCATGTGAATCATGAGTAGAATAGAATGTTAGTACTTCAGTAGCGGCATGTTGTAATCCAGAATATACCAATACTTGTTTTAATTTCTCATAATGTGGTCCTTCTAACATTCTAAGACATGCCTCAAATCCTGCTTGAATCACAATGCTAGATTTATTATGTTTATGACAAGATTCTACGCATTCTCTAGCTTCCTCTTCTGATACAAGCAAAGAAATATTTTCGTCTAATTTTTTCATTAAATTCATATTTTTAAGAGCAGCATCACTGGCAGATGTAATATAACTATCACTTGCACATTTAGCTTGCACATTTGTGCTCACTGTAGCCAATTGATTTAAGACTTTTGCTGCAAAATCTGTGTATTCTGGATCATTAACTTCTTTTTCAACATTTTCAAGTGTTTTTCTCAATATTTCAGCTAAATCTTTTGATAAACATAAATTATAATCATTTGTTGATAATAATGCGGATAATACTACCGCACTTTGTTGATAAATACCTAATTTTTCGTTTAAACTTTCATTTGATTTTAATTCCCTTTCAAAACATGTTAATATACATTGAAATCCACCATAACGATGAGCAACTCGAACAATATCCTCTTGTGGTTTCTCATTTTTATGCATTAAATTCACAAAAACAAGCACACCCCAATGTCGTACTTTATGATCATCAACGCTAGTCATTATGTCCATGACAAGTTTTAGTGCACCAACACATACCATTTCAGTTATAAGAGAACTATCAGGAAACACGCGAGTGAGATAATACAATGCCTGAAGTCCATCGCGTCTGTACGAAACAGATGATTCTCGAGCAATGTCATTCACAACTGCAATGGTTTCACTTACTGATGGTGTGATTTTTGTTTTGCATGCAGTTAAGATTGCTTTTGCAGCAGCTTTATGATCACGTCCAGCTCCATCACTAGGTTTTCCGCCTGGTCTTCTCAAAGTAACACAAGGCATAGGTTTAAAAGGCTCCAAATCTAACAATGTAGAAGTAACTTCTTTTGCATCATCCTTAGAATCTGCGGCAAGTTCTGTGTCCTTAGTTGTATTATCAATAACACCTGACTCCATTGATTCAACACCTTCTGAAACAGGTGCGGGCGCATCGGAGAGTGCAGTCTCGGATTCAGGTGCAGCGTCTTCTGAAACACGTGCGGGCGCATCGGAGAGTGCAGTCTCGGATTCAGGTGCAGTGTTCTCTTTTGACACTGGCTCTGACACTGGTTTCGAAAGAGATGCTGCAGTAGGTTCTGTAATTTGTGCTGGTGCTGCTAATTTTGGTGAACTCAACTCAAGCGCCTCATCAGCAAAATCTTGATGAATGTTTTCGGGTGTACCGCTACAGTTTCCCATGGGTGATTATTTGAAAGCAACTATATCGCAAGATGTAATTTAACTTGTAGGAGGATAAATAAACTTTTTTGATGATCTAGAAATTAGACCCCGACGGATGGGAGCCGGGGTGGATCAAAATTCATTTTATTATTTATTAGTTCATTTTAGATGCTAAAGAAAAGAGAGTAAGAAGATACAATATTACAATAATTACAAATATTCCTATATTCAGTTATGAACATGTGGATGGGTATCCCGCTGCTGCTGCTGCTGTTGTTGCTGTGCTCGTCTTTTGATCATAATACATACAGCAATAAACGCCAGTACCATAGGATATATGAGACCTGCGGTGGATGCTCCATTATCGATAGTATCGCTATCAACGTCGCCATTGTGAGATTTATTTATCATTTTTTTCATTATCCAATAAAATGATGGTGAATAATTTGTATTAAAAATCTGACCATTAATTACCGCATTATTTAGTTGTAATTGTGGTGAAGCTAAAAATGGAAATACATAGTAAAATATTCCAGTAATATCATTATATAATCCAATTATTACATATTTCCATGATGCAGCAAATGCTTCAATACTAACAAGATTTATTGTTGCAAATATATCATCAATATAAATATAAATCAATGCTAATAACGATGCAACGCCTCCAGTACTATGAGGAGAATATCCGAATGAGTGATCACCACCAGTCAACGTCTTTTCCCATTCACTAACATAATTTATAATATTTTTTGTTAATGATACATTTTTAAATATGACATCATTACGGTAAAATAACCATCCTAAATCCATTAATGATGGTATATCACCTTGTTCTGATGCATAAATTAATAACTTAGATGCTAATTCAACATCTTCTTCAGTGCGATTATTTGTATTTAAATATAATGAAGCTAATGTTCTCTTAGCGGTTGGATCACCACTGTTTGCTAGTTGAACACGCCTTCTATGAATCATTTTTGTATAATAATTATAACATATTTCTTCATCAATAATTTCATTTGCCATATGTTCTGCTAGAGTTTCCATATCTGTACTAGCTTCATTCAGTGCATGAATTTGTGATTCCTTTGGTAAATCACCTAATGATAAAAAATAATCTATACTCCATTGATTTGAACTAAATAAACCACTTCTACATTGTGTTTCCATAAGTTTTTCATATAATACCATTGAATTTTCAATTGCAGCTTGAACACCTAATTCTGCAGCTTCGTTATAATATTCTAATGATTCTAAATAATTACCATCAAAATATGCATTCAATGCTGCATCCATTAAATCATTTGTACGATATGACATCATACTTAAATATTTCATTAAATGTAGAGCAGCTGGACATGAATTTCCTTGTCCTAATGGCATCGGTAATTCCACCATGCCGTGTGGTAGTGTGATGTGAAATTTTGTATCAGGTGTTATTTTAAATCCATTATGAAATGTATCTGATGATGATGTACCTGGTACTGGTTCGTCTTCACTAAAATCAAGTAATTCTTTATTAGATAAAACGTTATTACGGAATTCAATGATAGATTTTCTTTGTTCTTTGGTGTGATATGTATCATATGTTTCAAGTGGAATTTTCGTTATATCTCCCTCAGTTGCAGAGTATGCACTAGCATACCGTTTGGCATCATCTCTTGCAATTTTCATGTTTTCAATCCATTTTTGTTTCCTTCCATAATTATTTAACCAACTTTCAGGATCATATAAACCGTGTGCTAGAAAATTGATTGCGCGAACATGACCTTGATTTGCTGCTTGTACTAAATGCCATACACAACCAGGGATGTCAATAACGCCACCTGAACCTGATTGTAACATTGTTGCATATGAAAAATGACCATCAGCACTACCTGCATTAGCTGCACGTAAAAAATATTCTCTTGCTTTTATTGGTTCACTATCTTTATAGTGTGTACCAACAGCATGCAATGCCATCGGAAATGGCGGTTGATCGGTTCTTTCCGGATTCGCTGCCTTTTCAAAATATTCTTGTGCAATGGTTTGATTTGCTTTATATCCTAATTGACCAGAAGAATGTAATACACCGACATTATATAGTCCTTCAGCATTACCTCGTTGAGCAGCTTGTTCAAACCAATGTCTTGCCCTATCAGGGTCCGCACGAACGCCTGCTTGACCCCAAAAGTAACGTCTTGCTAAGAATAACATAGAATTTTCATTACCCTCTAATGCTTCTTGTTCTTGTAATTGATGTGTTTCATTATCTTCACCCATTTGCCAATCTAAATCTGATGTTAGTATTCTAACATCTTCTATAGCTGTTACCCCACTGGTTATTTGACCATAATGACTTGCCACAAATTGCATAACTGGAAAGAAATGCGCTGCAGATGTTTCACATTCTGAAACTGTTTCTTCATGTGCTTCACGTGCAGTACCTATTGGTTCATTGGTCCACCAACCATTTTGTTGCATTTCATTATTCTTTTTTCTTGTGTAACTATTTTCCAATTTATCATATATTATTTCAGGTTCTGCAAGGACAACATGTTTAGTATTTTCAACATCAGCAGTAGAATCAACATCATTACTTTGAAATTCAATCACTTTTAGATACTCACTATCTAACAAGGGTGACGAAGAAGAAATTTCATCAGGTACATCTGTTTCTTTATTAGCGTTAATAGCTTTCACCAATCGAGGGGCAACTCGTGATGGTAGATCTTCGACATAGGAAGGGTGCAACATCATATACCTTAATTCGCTTAGAATTCTACCCTGATCGTATTCTCTATGTTTAGATGCGCTATATACTCTATGGTGATCTTTAAGATGATTAATTGTGTTCTTTTCTGACAAATTCTTCTGTTTTTGCTCTTTCCAGCTTATACCATTTTCATCCACAGAAGTTGCATCTGTATATTCTATTTCAAGGGTTTCTATTAAAGTAACATTTAAACCATATTCAGATAAACCTTGTAAGCTAGATTTTAATATAGATGTACCATTTTCTAAATGTTGTATAAAGCTACCACCATTCATGTCTGCATGATGAAATACATGGTGCCATGATAGAACTCCTTTCGGAACTACTATAGCAGCGCGAGCTTGCTCGGGTGATGTAGCCGGTGTAGAAGGCACATTATCCTCCTCTTGCTTTCCAAAACCCGTAGGTGGAGTTACTTTTGCATTGAGAAATATATCCATTGTAAGTGGATTTTTTAATAATTTCCATGGTTGTGCTTCATCAGTGGTGGTGTCATGAGGTTCTTTATTATATGATAATCGATTTTTATTATTTTGAGAACTTATCGTATCACTTTGTCCATCAATATCCATCACTAATTGGGCACTATCAATTGATATCTTATGTTGTTCTGAATTATCTTTTGGATGCAAATATTCCAATACATCAAGGCCCTTTAATGCTTCTTTTAAATATTTACCTAAATCATTTGGAAATTTTACTTCGACGTGCTTATCAAAGCCATCCCGTTGACCCAATGCTAAATGCAAAGGCTGTGATATCATGGGTGCATACTTATAATTCCACCACTGATGTTGACCGCGTGGGTGTAATGCATGATTATCATTTGATAACCACATTGCAAGCATTAAAGCTGAACTAGACTTTTCATATGCACTTGTGCGCCAATCATTATGTTCATTATATAGATGATAATAATCATTATAAGGGTCACCACTATCTTCATGAAATTTTTTCATTGTTGAATTAGAAAATTTCACTTGATTTATAGTTGGATGACCATGGAGCCATATCATAGCGCTGTCATACAGATCTTCCACTATTTCTTCATATTTTCTTCTTTTATTTCTTTTTTCTCTTTCAACTCTATGATTTATACGCTTTTCATGTATTTCTTTGATATCAGCTTCTAATTGTTCTTCCTTACTATAATTAGGATTTGTTCCATCTGAATATTTAATTGAATACGATGCTTGAGATGACCACCATTTACTAATTAAATTCGTAAATTTATCATATGATGAATGAAATTCATTTGGGGGGATATTTGATGATTGCTCACCAGAATTATCTCGTCTTCCTGTACCTTGAGCACGTTCATTTCTCTCCTCTTCTAACGTCTGTAGCTCTTCATATGATGGTATATAATTATAATTAGATACTGCACGGTGTAATCCATTTTCTCTATCTATAATCCTACTGTGAGATGGTTCCCAGTGGTGAGCTCGATCTTCTTCACTTTGATAATATGATGATGATATATCATGTAAATATGATGGATCTATACAAACTAAACCACATACAGACGTTGGACATATACCCCATTCAATATAACGATAAAAATCATCATCACGGGCTAAAGAATGAAATTGATCTTGTTTCTCATTCGTTATTATACCAAATTGTAGCATTAGTTTATTTAATGTAGGAAATTGTACAGGTGGTCGTATTTGTGCTAATAATGGTATATCCTCTTGACTAATTGCTTTATTTTTAATAATTAATAAATCTTGAGCAATTCCTGAAGTAGATTTCATTCCACCACCACTGGCACCCAATACCTGTAAAATAGTGTTATTCATGGCATTTAAGATGGGCATTCTTTTACCATAATTAGAATATGTTTCGAAATTATATGGACATAATAACTGACTATTTACATTATTGCCATGATTAACTGCACCTACTTCAGTTTCTAAGCGAATACTACCAACGTTGACACCATCGACATAAGCTTGTAGTATAGAATCCTCTGATATAGATATAGCAATATGAACCCACTGGTTAAATTTAACTTGTCCTTGATCACCTAAGCCCCAAAATCCATGTATATGACCATTTTTATCACGTGTTCCACTAAAAAAATATTGTTTTTTTTGTGCAGATGTTCCTACATTGTACACGATTGAAGGTGATAATGGCTCCTCTGGTTCTCTGCTACCATGTCTTGTGTCAGGATTTAATACTGATCGACCTGTTAATATTGGTATTTCGCTATGATGATGTTTAGCAGATGATTCAAATAACCATACCCACATTGATACAGTATATGCACATCCGCGCGCAAAATGTTGTTCAAAATTCAGAAGCATGTTCCCATCAAATGCAACAGGTCCTTTAAATAATCTTTTTGCATCAACTTCAATATCTGTAAGTGAATATTGATTCCAATGATCATAAGCTTTTACATCATTGCGAAACACACCACGAGGTAATCTTTCTTTAATTTTTGCATAATCAAGTGATTCAAGAAAGCAATCATATATAGTTGGATTCATTGTTGGCATCGTGGACCAACTACGACATTTCCATTGGTTTGCACATAGATTAGAACATTTTGATTTTGCAATATCCATGGAATCAGCAGGAAAACGTTCAAGCTTTAACATATTCCAAACATCTCCAAAAGCACCACCCAAATTTGATCCAATCAATATACATAAAAATACCAGCAATAACATAGTATTACACTGATTTGTTACTTACTCCTACGTATATATATAAGAAGTAAGTATGATTTTCAGTACTGTGTGTCCGGAATAAAGCTTTGTAATATATTAGACACCACTCTTTTGCTTTCGAACCAAGATTTAAACTACCCGAATTAAAAACACTTTCAGATTCACAAAAGGTATCTACTTAACTTCTCGAAAATACAATGTCGCCGGTGTCATCTTCTTGCTCTGTGGTGAAGAAGAGCGAATCTTACGCTGTTCGAGGGGTGTAATTAAATTTCCCTTTATTAAGTTGCATAAGTACTTTGCGTCTTTTTTCATTTATTGAAATTATTGTGGTACCCGATACACTAGTTTGAAGGTCTGTGGAAATTTAGTAAGCTCTGAAAAGTTTGTGCATAGAATAAGTTTTCAGATCTTGATTGAATTCATAGGAGAAAATCCCCCATATATATAGACAAAATAATGTCAACAGCCCAGAGTAGTTCAATAGAAATATCGGTAGATCGCTTTGATCGTGTGTATCGTCCTGGAGATGTAATAAAAGGTAACTTAGATGTTATTGCATATAAGGGGTGGACACATAATGGTATTAATTTATGGGCAGATGGTACAGTATATACTCTTATACAAGCAAGTGGTGCAATGAGTTTATCTGGTGATCAAACAAAAGAAGATAAATTATTTACTTATGGTGAAGAAATTATTCCAGCTGGACGAGCTCCCGAAGGACGAAGTCGTGTTGCCTTTGAAATTAAATTACCTAATAACGGTGCATTACAGGAATCATATCATGGATGTTATGTATCGATTATATATAGTATAGGTGCATCATGTGATCGAGGTATGATGAAATCATCATTAAAAAAAGAAATCGAGTTTATTGTGGAAATACCGAGTAAAAAAAAAGAATTTGAACCAAAACCAGTAAATTTTGATATAACACCAAAATCTTTAAGTGATGTATCCGAAAAAGTATTACAAACAATACCTGATTTTCAAATAACAGGTAAATTACATAAAAGTAATTGTAATATAAATCAACCATTTACTGGTGAAATAAATATAAATATGTCAGTTGGTTCTATTCGTTCATTAGAATTACAATTAGCTCGTATTGAAAGCGTATTTATGCCTAATAATAATAAATTTCAACAAGAAGCATCTGAAGTTATGAAAATTCAAATAGGTGAAGGTAATCTATGCAGAGATATGGTTGTTCCTATTTATATGGTGTTTCCTCGCCTACATTCTTGTCCGACATTAAAAATGTTAGAATATAAAATTGAATTTGAAATGAATTTGATGGTAATATTTGATGATGGACATGTTATCACAGAAAATTTTCCTATTCATTTATCTAGAAATTAATATCATCTTCTGGTTGCGATTGTCGACCGAACATAATCTTAGCCGAGAGTTGTGAAATGAAACAGTTAATTTTTTATTATTATTTAACTCATTTGTAGATATGCATTTTCACCCTTCTCTAAAACCCAATTCTTCACAAATACAAAATAACTTATAAAAATGGAGTCCCTGGATCCCATTCCGTATGTACGTCGGAGAAATACCAGGCAGCTCATATGTAGAGTCTCCAGATAGTCTTTATTAAGTGACTATTTGTTGTTGTTTTTTGTTAAAATAAAGTACTATATACTAATATGGGTGTTAATATTTCATGCGTTGCGCCTGTTGATGATGATTTGTATTCTCCTGTGCCTAAGATCCGAATACATGAGGATCTAGATACGCCCTCTGACCTTACTGAGGCATCTGAGGTGGTGTGCGATATTCCAACACCTCGTTCACAAGATTGTAAAGAATCTACGGCTATTTTAACTAATACTCCTGTTGACCCAAATAATGCACATAATGGTTGTTCGTTGGATCTTCAAGAGGTTCGAGCTAAAGTATTGTCTCTTCCCAATACTAATGCAGATACTGTTCATCCTACTTGTGTGTTTTTACAAGCTGCAGAAGTAGCTCGTATTAAGTATGCGACTCAAGATACGCAGAATATGCTATTTACTGGTAGAACAAGTCATGAAGAAACAGATGATGTGGTCTTGAGTATATCCCCTCACTCAGTTGAAATGGGAGAAGAAGAAAATGGTAATAAATGTGACTTTTTACTTGATTTTCAATCTCCTGCAGCTAATCGTAATAGCACAAATGTTCCTATATTTGTATCTAATGTAGATATTCTTGGACTTGAATCAACTATAGTCATGCGTTCAGGTATAAGTCAAATTCTTCAGACAATTGATAGTGATAATCAAACAACTAACGATTATTATCCTGATAATATTTCTGAAGGTAATGCCTCAATTCCTGAGTCACAAGCAACCACAGTCAATAATGGTGGTATGCATGGATCCCCTTTTAGTGATAATACATCATTAGCATCCTTAAGCAGTCGTACTAGTCAATATATTACTACTAATACTATTTATGGAAGAAATGAAGAAACAAATGGTTCTCATATTAATGGAAAACAAAAAAGTAGCCCATATCAATCTAATTCTACACCAATCAATTTAAAATCACTAAGATATGATGGTGGTAGTAGTCTTACTATAGATATAACACCAGAAATGGAAGGTATTGGTCAAAATCACTTAGACAGAACACAAAAACATCACCCTTTAAGTAATAATCAACAAAATAGTAATTCAGCGACATTATTAGGAGAAATTTCAAAAGATACAAACTTCCAGCTAGTACATAATACTCGTCATAGTAACAACAACAACTCTTTAGCAAATAACAAGTATAACGAACCAATAGCGTCATATCGGCAAGATATAGAATATCGCAATGCTTACAATAGTGGACTTGGTCCATTAGTGACAAAAGGTTCATATGGTAAAGGTATTATTGATGGTAGTGCCGATATTCGTGCTCATGGTTCATCATCGACCTTAGATGAAAATCTTTACTCTGGATCAACGTCCTCTGGGAGCTCCAAAATGAGTTCAAATATTGATAGTCATGTATTGAATGTTAAACCAGGAAAAAAGATGACTGTTATTCGTAGATTAAAGAAAACTACTAGTGCAGTACTAAGAGCGGCGCGACTTAAACCACAGCATCATCATTCGATTCAATCTCATCAAAATAATACTGAATGGAAATTCACCCAAAATATTTAACGAAAAAAAAATGATACGAATATAATAAGGTATAAGTAAGAGTGAAAATGAGTAAAATAAAATAAATAGATGATACAACTGAATGTTAATTCCTTACTTCCTTTGTTTGTTTTTACTATACATTATTAATTGGTTGTTGTTTACTTTGCTTTGGTAAGAAGTAAATTATATTACTTCGTAAACTACTAGCCTTTTTACTTATGGTCTTCGTACCGCCCCGACAGGTACATACCTAAATTCCAAACGCTAGCTTATCGTAATATTTTATTATATTTACTTGCCACCAGCAGTTGCTGCAGCTGCTGGAACCCCCCCAGTAGTTGCACCAGGTTTGGATGATTCCTTCATTTTTTTCATTTTAGCCAAGGATTTTAAACTTTGAGTCATAGCATAATTTCTATCCCACATGCCTTCTTCATCATCATCATCCTCATCAATTTGTTTATCAGCAATTGATTGTGCTGAATCTAAATTAGGTCTTGATGGTAATTTAGGTGGTAAACGCAATTTCGGTGATTCAAATCTTTGTAATACTATATCTAGTTCGGGTGGTCTATTACCCGTTTCAGCAGGACTTGTAGGTTGCGTCTCCTTTAGTACACCAGATGCTGAAGCAGGATTATTTGCATTATTATTACTTTGTTGTAATTGTTTTTCACGTTCATCCATTAATGTATCTATCATAGTTTCAATATCACGTAATATATCAGCTACAGGTGTTGATTCATCACGAATAGGTATACCTAGTAATTCACCTAAGTGAACAAGTCCACCAATAACTGTTGTTTCTAGTTGTTCATATGATTCAGTCTTTTCTTTAATAGTTTTTAAATATTTTTCTTTACCTGCAAATGACTCTCTTTGTTCTTTATCATTCTCATCAGCACCACCATTCATTGTTGATAAACGCGTTGTTTCCATGTCTTCCTCAACATGAACTTGTTCTGCTTTTAAATTGTCTAATTTCAATTCTGCTTGTTTTTTTAAATTAAAAATTTGATCAGCTAAATTTGAACCATTTCTTAATCTATCAAAAAATACACTTGGTTCAGCAATTCCTGTTCGCGATGTAATTATTTCCCACATTTCTGCCCATGATTCACCAGGTGCTACACTTGCTATTGATTCACCAGAGCCAGTTGGGTCATTTATACTACAGCTATCGGTTAATAATTTTTTACCTTTCTTTTTCATGCTCTTTTCTCTAGCTTTTTGTGCTTTCTCTTTTTGACGATCCATTGCTGCTGCTTGACCTGTTAATGCTACTTTCATGCTAATACGCACATTAATTAAGTCATTATGCATACTTTCCCCTTTTTTAGATAGAAATTTCATAATTTTAAAGTTAGATAAATGCATCAGCCTCTCAAAACGTTGTTCCCACAAACGTACTTTACATTCTTCTAATAAAAATTTATCTTGCGCAATTTTTCTTTCAATTTCTGTTATTAATGCAGGAACATTAGGTGGGTGTCTGACGCACATTTCATGTAACTTTTTCAAATTTTTATGTAGTAGTTGTACACTCTCATACTTTCTTGCTGCATCGACATCACGTTTTTTAACTTCAGCCATTGCATCATCAAATTGGTGAACACTTTCTGCACTTCTTTTCAATGTTTCTAAACTACCAGATAATTCAGCTAATTGCTTTCTTAACCCCGCTTTCATTTGCATAACGAAATCATACTCTTCACGATAATTTTGTATATCGTCTTGCAATGCTTGCATTCTAATAGCAAACTTATCAGCACTTGCATCACCTTCCAATGGTACTCTTCGTAATGTTCTTGCAGCTTTTCTATGAAATTTTATTTCAGGTAATTTAAACATTTTTGTATCCATAGCATCTGGACCCTTTTCTTCCCCTTTAGAGGAATGTTCTGCTAATTCCTTTGCTAATCTAGCTTCTTTTGCCTTTTTTTCAGCTTCCTTTAGCATATAAGCTGCACCATGATAAGCACGTTTTTTATTTTCTTCACCTTCAACATAACGTGTATTACAATTACCTAAAGCAATATAAGGAAATTGTATCCACATCCATCTATGAAAAAAGTAGGTTGTACAATAAGGAATATCATCTATTGCTTTGGCAGCAGCGTCTTGAGGTGCATCTGCTGGATCATCACCCTCTCTTATACCACCTAAATGAGGATATACATCAGGATAGTATAATATACTTCTACCTGCATCATCGATACGTAAATGTGGCACACCAATTGATTCTAAATCTTCTTGAGGCAGATATGGATGTATAATATTAGGAACATCTGCATTATTTTCATGACCTAAAGTAGCAAATTCTAATAAAAAATCAGCAATTAATAATATTATTGTTGATACTGCTTCATCAGATGGATGCTCTTTTGTACGATATTCGTCTAATGATTTGACATATTCTTCAACAACATCATAAGTTGGACGGCTTGCCTCTCGATGATTTTTATTACTATCATGCGTGTCCTTTCTATTCGTATTACCATATAAATCTGAATCTTTTTTAGTTACTTTTGTTAATTGTGCCCATGTCTTAATAAAATCAGCTTTAAAATCTCTTGTCCACCACAATTGAAACATTTTTATATCAGTTAAACAATTTTTAACTTTTGACCAAGATCCTGATACCTCTAAATGATAAGGTAATGCTACCAATTTTCTTGGCCCTGTTTCTAATTGCGAAAAATATCTAGCCATTAGTTGATGCCATCTTATTAAATTATCTCTTGAACAAATATACTTATCATATACAACCTCACGATAAATTTCATGTGAAAACGAATGCATACCATCGACCGTCATGGTAAATTCTGACAAAATACTTATCAATCTTTCTACGATTGTATTATCAATATGAATAGATGTAACCATTTTAATAACACCCCATATTTCAGCTTCTGTTAAACCAGTACGTGATATATGTACAATTGTAAATATTTTACCTAAAATTTCCATTCTAGTTTTTTCTTCCGGCATATTAGGATTAGCTGCATTTGGAAAGACAGCTTGACAGCATATATTTAAATTTTTATCAACAAGTTCATGAGCTGTACTACAATGTAAAAATGTTTCTAATAATTGATCAATAGAATTATTTGTTAATTGTGAACACATTCTAACACCTTGTAACAAAGAACGTAAATACATAGGTTGAGATGTGGCCGGTGCACTGATTATTTTAAACTGTTGTGCGTCCGTTAAGGATATAACTGATTCATTCATAGCTAAAAATGCATGTATAACATTATTTCTTATTTGTTGTGATAATGGTTCAATTCTTAATAATGGACATTTTCTGCGGACTAATTCTACAAACGATCGATGTTGTCCCAATTCACCGCCTTTATGCGGTACTCGATCAACTTCAACTGTTGATAAAATAAATCGCACACATGGTGGTAATTCCGTAGGTACCCAATGTAATTGTCCATCTGGCATACCCTCGCATTTTAAACGATTTACACCATCAATAATAATAACCACACGAGCTGGTGAATGTTTTTTTGCTGCAGCTGCTAAAAAACGAGATAATGACCAACGTAAGTCTTCTTCTGTATCAGGAACTTTCATTTCACGTAATTGATAAAATTCTTTTAATTTTGTTTCTAAACGTTGCAAAGTATGTGCAAGCTATTATATATATTTATTATAGAGATCATATTGAAAAGGAATAAAATAGGTTAGTTGGTTGTTGCGACGTTGTTGCCTCAGCCTTGATGACCATGAACATATCAATGATATGTAGTATAAGAAAACGTACCGATAAACTTGGTGTAGTGCATCCAACGAAATGTTGAAAAAGGAATTCATCTCTATGCAAATGCTCACGTCTCTTGGCAACCCAGTTTGCCAGTAGGGCACTCTTGCCTGACCCATCATTGCCAACAACAACTAATGGAGGTTTGACATCACTGTCACCAGTGTCTGCATGCTGATCTAATGTATTGAAGAATGTTTCCTTTGTTTGACAGAAAACATACTGGCTTACTCTTGAGGCACTGAAAGCTTCATGCTCATCAGAGTTCTCTAAGGCTGCTTTTCCCGCCATCTTGACAGTCTCCACGGTAGACTCCAAAGATTTAATGCACTTATTCTACAATTCAGTACAACAAGCGACCCTCCTAGCACCACGAAGCTCCTAAAGTCGTCTATGTCTCGACACGTTTTTGATGGAGCGTACGATGAACGGTGGTTTCCGGGGCCAAAAAAAGCAAAAAAAGATCAACGACGTAAAGAGAGATTTCGAGAGTATAAATTTACAATTATTCTATACTTTACATGCATGAATCCTGCTTGCTCACATTCACCAATTAAAAATATTATTTTTCACATCACTCATTTCAATGACTAATGGCATTTTCAACATAACCATCAACATCATTATAATTGGGATTTCTTTCATTACGGGATTTTTTTATAATTTTTAAATCCCTTTCTACCATTGGTACACTGACTAGAAATAGCACACCAGCAATGATGTAAAATATGCATATTAACCAGCTTAATGCTGATTGTAAGCCTTTATCACCATGTTGTGTAGCAGTAAAGGTCTCGATACCCGGAGTGGATTCATTTTGAGCGTTTGCTTCTGTACAAGCTGCATCTATTTCAAATGTTACACTATCACCATATTCTAACCAGTTAGTTACCATTGGTACTAATAATGTACCATTACTACCAAATGCAATTAATAATGATATATATAGTGATGTTGTTACTGGAAATAATTTTTTAGGTATCATTTCAGCTAGTACAGCTATTGATAGACCGTAGTACATTTCCCCAAATAAACCTCCTAAGCCTAAAAATATAAAACATGTGGGATATAATGTATGATACATGATCAAATACATAGGAGCTGATATTAATAAACTGATTCCAGCTATAATCATACGACCAGAGACACCATATTTTGTATTCTTAGCTATCCAGTCACCGAGGTAACCTCCAAGTAAACATCCTATAACTGACCCTATAATAGTACTCAATGCAAATGCTGTTTCAAATTGATCATGAGGCATACCTACATCATGCCATGGAAATGAATTCAATTGATTACATTGACCATCAATACAATATGGAAAATCTTCACCGCATGCAAAACCAGGATCATTTGCCCCTTCATATTTAATATCATAGGAATATGAACACACTTGTGCCTTTCCATCTATTATATTTGTATTGTATTTATCGCTAAAAAATATAGCAATATAATTAGCATATTGATAACCACCAGCAAAACGTAGTCCACAACCAATGCACATGTAAAATATGGAAGAATAGCGTGAACAGTACGTCCACACGTCTCCTATAATTCGTATAAAGTCGGCTAAAGTTTCCTGAATATTCTTAATATTAATACAATTTTTTTTAGATATGATCATAGGACCTGGATGATGATTTCCTATATCAGACTCCATGGGATCCATAGAATTATTTAAATATTCATAATTCTCATGAGCCCCTTGTTGTCTAGCTGCCGCTTGTGATGCGGGATGCTGGTAATTATGTACTAAAGGGTCTTGAATTACTGAGTCATCATCACTTATATTACTACCTAGAAATCCATCTCCTCCTTTATTTTCTGTATTATAATCAATAGGAGATGGATCCGCTATAAATAATTTAAATAAAAGAGCATAAATTAAACCGAGTATACCAAACAATATATATGAACTTTTCCATCCTGTTGAATCAAATAATAAAGTACCTAATGTTAAACTTAATGCAAACCCAAAGAATGTAGCGCCAGTAAATATCCCAAATGCCATACCACGTGTTTCATCATGAAAACAATCTTTTATGATACTTGCAGCAAATGTTGTTATTGGTGATTGAGCAAATCCCATTAGTAGTCGTAACAGGGCAACTTGCCAAAATTTAGTTGTAAATGGTACAAATAGTAGAGATATACTAGATAATGAACATGATAAAGCTACAATTGTGACCCGATTCATTTGTACTCTTTCATTTAGCAAAGCAAATAGGATAACACCTACACAATATACTACAGAAAATAAAGTACCTGCTAACAGAGAATACTCATAGGAATCATAGCTTATGAATGGAACAGGTGATACTTGGAATACATATCGATCTATTTGTTCCACAATATTACTTAAACTAAGTGCGACTAAAGTGACCCACATATTTACCCTACCAAAAGAGTTGGACATCAGATCTTTTTGCAGAAAAAAAAAAAGAAGTCAATGCCAATTAGGTTTTTGATATGTAAAATTGCGTTTTAATAAATGTAAGTAGGAAATAGCGGGAAGGGGAATTGCAAAACCAGCGGCGACTCGGCGTTTTTTTGGATGGGTGAAATACCTTACAGGCAAAAAATTCCATTTAAATATGCCAACTTCAGAACAAAACTTTGTTTGTTAAAATGGACTGCCACTTGATCCGTGCATTGCTGTCTCAGAAGTGCTCAGTAGACTCAAATGAACGGCTGAAGGTCAACCCTCAGCAAATTCGTGCATATCTACATGTAGTGAACTCTATCATTACTAAACGTGAAGCAAACTATGTATTAGCTCGTGAGATAAAGGGTGAATGTGATGATGGGGGTGAGAATGGTATGTCTGATCTTGCAAGGGATGTTGAAGAGCTTGCTTGTTGCTTGAATGCTATACCAGACAAGAATGTAGGTTTGTATCCTGATGCAGCACGCCGTATTATGCATATCTTAGCATTTTCTAATCAACGTGTGATAAGACGACATTTAGATGAAGATAAACATTCATTATTTAAGTTTTTACGGCGTAATGATGTGCAAGCTCTTGTCAATGGCACAATCCGTGCCAATTCTACAGCTTCTGATGGATTATCAACATCACAAGTAATAACTAGTTCAAAACCTTCAAAGAAAAATTTCAACGAAACTGATTGGATGGCTATTGCATGTTTAGTTAGATTAAAAAGTCTCGATAATTTATCCTTCTCAAGTGTGATTGATGCGGCTGCTAATGCTCTTGCCTCAATATTAGAAATGACACCTAGCGTATGGGACGTAGAAATAGATTTAGGTATTCGTCTTAAAGTTGAAAGTGTGATTTATGTTCTTAACTACATTACATCAATTGAAGAAAAAATGACATCAAATAGAAAACTACAACATGCTGGTAGCGACAATACCTCTAGTGGTGTATACAATATATATTCCATGCAAATGCAGAGTGCAGGATGTATTTCCATGCTAAGAACCATGTCAATACGATTGGAATCTGGTGCTACAAGTGATGCTGCTGGAGATAATGAATACGACGTTTTATCAGATGAAGAAGGTGCGCACATCACAACGGATATAATACACACAACGGATATAATACAAGGCAATAAAGCCGAAGATTCACTTTTACATGATATGACAACTAGCTCTAGACTTCGTATGATACGTAAACATCGGCGAACAGAGCGACGAATGCCAGGATATCGATCACAATGGTGCGACTTATGTATGACAGCCGTAGTGAAGTTATGTGTTAAAGTACAAACAAGTATACATGCAGCAGAATCGGTAACTGTAGATAGAAACGTGTCACCTACACCAATATCTGGTGGTGGTGTTTCAACTGCATCTACAGAAATAACAGCACAACCGTTATTAGTCAAAGAAGCTGTAGGAATGCTGGTAAGTCCATGTTGGCAACGTCGTATATTAAGCTTATCGGCCTTAAAACAATCCCTACTTGGGCCTGTTTCCGTTACATCAGTTGCAAATAGTGGTAATATTTCCAATAATGGAAAGCGTTCGAATGGTGTAACACTGCCATCATCATCTCCTGCAACCAATGGAAGTACTTCACAAGTTGAAGGAATGAAGCAAAAAAAAGGAGAACGTATTGTTCGAGATTCAAAATCTACAACCACTTCAACAACTATCAAACAAAATAGAAGTAATAATGATAATAGTAGAAAATTAAATACAAATAGTAGTAAAGTAACAGCAGCAGCAGCTACACGAAGAAGCAAAATAGACCGTCCTGTTGAAGAGATATGCAAAGGAGGTCACATTCGCAGTTTATGTTGGAACTTATTACATGAAAAAAATGAAATAAGAAATGAAGCCTCTAATGTATTACAATTAGTATTAGAAGCAACAGAGCGTGATCAAGCTGGTCTGGATGTTTGGGCAGCATTTGTTGAACAAGGATTAGTTATACTTTTAGAATTGATACAAAATGGCGTACATATACGTTGCTCTCGACCACCACCGGTACAATCAAATAGTGATGGAATTCCTCTATCTACGCTGTTATTTCCAGAACATAATATACGAAATATAGCTAAAAAAGTTTTAATTGAATTATGTATACAATTAGAAAATTCAGCGATGTTACGATTAAGACTATCTTCTGCATTAATACATTCAGGTAATCATACTTTGAGAAATAATATCTTTTATGGTCTTCTATATTGTGTTGGAAAAACTACTACTATTGGAAAAAGTTTATGGTGTTTAACTGCTGGTATACCAGGTGGTAATGATATTATATTATCAGAAATAGATAATTTAAATGGTCAAGTATTTTATGAAATGATACAAGTCTTAGCACGAGATCCTATTGAACTGAAACCGATAGTTTCTGCAATAGCACACATTATAAAAATTAGCACAAATATAAGAGCATATCGTGCAGCCGCCGTCGAATCAGCTGCAGCTGCATTTGCAGCTAAAGATGGAAATAATACTGCTTTATCTCATAATATTACAAATAGATTGCACGGCGGTACTACTGTCCTAGTTGAAGACAACGGTCAATTAGTAAAGATGCTGTGTCCAGCATCCACTGCCATATCACAACATAGCCCTGATCTTAGTGTGTATCTTGATAATATTGCATCACAACCACCAAATGATATTACAGGTGAGACAAAATTAGCAGTTCTTGCTGGTGATTATGGACTATGGCAAGATATTTTCAGTCATATGTTAGATGATGGTTATATTTTGGAACAATCACTTACAAGAATGCCTGCAGATAAAATTATTGATGCGTATCATATTGCAAGAAAATTTCGAATGCATATATTACTAGAAAAATATTCTATTGCATTATTAAAAAGAATTAACGGTGATACTATCATACCAATTTTTGAAGCTGCTCTGGGGAGAGATAAGGACTCATTGGAAGAAATCAGTGATGATGTTAGAAAAGCAATGATTACGTCTGGTGCTTTGACACATTTACCAGAACCAGCACCTAAATCAAACTATCAAATAGGGGGTCATATAAATGCACCATCATCACCAAATATCACTGCTGTTGTAGGCGTTAATAATATAACAACAACAACTACTATAGGAAGGAAAATTCATGTTAGATTAACAAGTCAATGCTTAGATTACATGGAAAAACATATTGAAAATGTATTCAGTAAAAGGCGTCCTGTACGGCAATCAGAACTACTAACATTAGTACATGATTTATTAGGTGTAATATTTTATGAATAATTTTTTGGGATTGATGAAGACACATGTATTCCTTGTTGGAAGAGCCAAAAAGGAACAATAAATATAATGTAGTGAATATTGTAATGAATGAAAATATTGTAATAAATAGTATCATACCTTATTGTTTACTGTAAAAATAGTTTCCGACCCAAATTACCTCAAACTCATCTCATGGGGGAAATCGTCTTGAGTCACATGACTCGAACGTACAACCTACATGAGTGATTATTCAAATTAATTGGATTAACCCCCTTTTGACATATATAAATCATTGCATTCATAGACATGTTATGATTATATATATCACGCTTAGTAACGGTAGTGAGCAGGCTTGTATGGACCCTCTTGTGGTACATTAATATAATCTGCCTGTTCCTTGCTAAGAGTTGTGAGCTTGACACCTAATTTATCCAAATGAAGACGAGCAACCTTCTCATCCAAGTGCTTAGGAAGAACATAAACCTTGTTCTCGTACTTCTTTGTGAAACGATCATTCCAAAGTTCAACTTGTGCAACAGTTTGGTTGGTGAATGAACACGACATAACGAATGAAGGATGACCGGTAGCACAACCAAGATTGAGAAGACGACCCTCAGCAAGCATAATAACAGCCTTTCCATCAGGGAAGATGAATTTATCAACTTGAGGCTTGATGTTCTCACGGGTAGTAGCAGCCATAAGACCAGCCATGTCAAGTTCGTTATCGAAGTGACCGATGTTACCAACAATAGCATTGTTCTTCATTCTACGCATATCTTTCTCCATGATGATATCCTTGTTACCAGTGGTGGTAATGTAGATATCAGTACCGTTATCGATAGCATCATCAAGAGTGAATACAGTGTAACCTTCCATAGCAGCTTGAAGAGCACAGATAGGATCAACTTCAGTGACATAAACAACACAACCAGCGTTCTTCATGGCAGAAGCACAACCTTTTCCGACATCACCGAAACCACAGATACATACACGCTTACCTGCAAGCATGACATCAGTGGCACGCATGATACCATCAGGAAGAGAGTGCTTGCAACCATATAAGTTATCGAACTTAGACTTGGTGACGGAATCATTGACGTTGATGGCAGGGAAAAGAAGTTCCTTTTGGTCAGCCATGATATAAAGTCTGTGAACACCTGTAGTAGTTTCTTCAGATACACCAACCATACGGTCGGCAAGCATACGCCACTTCTTGGGGTTCTTGGGTAATTCACGCTTGATGATAGTAAGAACAATCAACTTCTCAGCGTTACCGCCAGATTGCTCTTCAGGATTAGGAAGAGTACCATCAGCTTCATAAGCGATCTCAGCCTTAACACCCTCGTGGATAAGAAGAGTCATATCTCCACCATCATCGACAATCATGTCACAACCATCACCCTTCTCATCAACAGGCCAGGTAATAGCATTAAGGGTACATTCCCAGTACTCCTCAAGAGTCTCACCCTTCCAGGCAAAGACAGCGGCGGAACCATCACGGGCAATGGCGGCAGCAGCGTGATCTTGAGTAGAGAAAATGTTACATGAACACCATCTTACATCGGCACCCATAGCCTTAAGAGTCTCAATAAGGACGGCGGTCTGGACAGTCATGTGAAGGGAACCAGAAATACGGGCACCCTTGAACTGCTCAGGTCCGTACTCAGTACGGCAAGCCATAAGACCAGGCATCTCAATCTCGGCAATAGATATCTCTTTACGACCGAAGTCTAAAGTTTTAGAGGAAAAGAAAGAAAAAGAAAGGTTAGAATATTGTTCTTCAAGATGATTAAGAAGGTTTGCCTTTGATGCATAAATTCGACAAGTTAAAAAGAAAATTATACAAAAAAAATTACGTACCTGCAAGACTGATATCAGCAACTCTGTAATCTCCAGTGGACATGTTGTAATTTGTTGTTTGTTTGGTGCGGTATGACACAATGAGATCTCGCTGAGTGTTACAGGATTCTGAACCGCCGTACGGCATTGAATATATCTGGTATTCCATGGAAATTTTTTACCCCAAAAAGTTGTTCTTAAAGTACCCCCATGAACTAGTTTTCCAAGATATCTCTCAGTGGATAGTAAGATAATCAATATGAAACTACTTCTGCTCGTTACTTTGTTAATCGTTCTGTGTACAGTGGTCAAAGCAAGCTCAAATGGGCAACATGGAAGGAACACTCCTGCAAAGCCTGCACCAAAAGTGAAGGTAGTAAAAGAGAAGCCTACCGTACCTAACCCTGAAGATGATGCTAATCCTCCGGCTCCTATGAAAGAAGTCGAGGTAGATATTGTAGGAACTGAGATGAAAGGTGGTACTCTTGATGATGCTATTGATGCAGGACAGCCATTAGGCCTCCACGTACCACCATCACCAGTAGAAATTGATATAGAAATTGTAGGAACTGAGGTGGAAGGTGGTACTCTTGATGATGCTATTGATGCAGGACAGCCATTAGGCCTCCATACTAAAGAAACAGAGACACCTGCATCCATTCCTGTGAAAAAAGAAGTAGATGAAGCTCATGAAATGAAACCAATATTTCAATCAAAAATTAATGACAATATAAAAAATCATAGCTTATATTGTAATGATCAAAAATTTGGCGTCAGTCTTGTGGATGCCATGGGTTATGTTTTTCAAAGTGATGGTATTCAATCATTATTTTATGGAGAACAAAATTTAACACAGAATAGTGATGATAATGAAGTAAAGGGCACTTCATCTGGGTTTGTACATGATGTAATAGATTCTACATTTGAAGATGAAAATGCTGCCACCATAAAAGACAAACTGACCAAAGCATCAAATTTTGGTTCTGATATTGCAAATGCAGAAATACCAGTGACGGCTTTATTTTCAGATGGTAAATTTACAATTAATGGTACTATTAAAAAACATAATATAAAATTAATACAACATAATTATGCAATTACTAATATGATTTGTAGTATGGAATTATCATATTATTTAGGTTCATTTTTACGTAATAAAATATGTTCATGTGGTAAGTATAATGGTATAGCTTCAGCTGCTACATTTGATAAAAATAATAATGAAAATTATGAATGGTGTACATATGATGAATATATATGTGAAAATCATTTATCTGAATATGATAATAATAGTAGTAAAGTATGTACATTAGTTATCGATCCATTTAGAACTGCCTGTATTTCTTACGATAAATCAGATATAATGGAAGTTAAATATGATAGATTTATACCAAAATTTGAATTAAATAATAAAAATAGTTGTGGAATATCCTTTTATGATGTAGGTTTATCAATAGATCAAACATTAGAGTTAAAAGCATTTCATGTAGCCAATATATTGCAAGTAGTAGGTCAATTTTTAGACGTTATATTTGAATATTTACCTGTGTATTTAGTGCGAATGATACTTGGTTTATATGTTTTAAGTGCTGCAGATGATATAGCATCTAACATATTATTTCAATATACACTATGTGCAACATGTGGCATTGCGATGGCAATCATCTGGATAGTAGCCGTTATTTATAAAACAGCGGAATCAACCTTAAAACAATCAGCTTTTTTACCCGGACTTGGATTAGTTATTGTTGGACCATTATGGTACTCATTAAGTAGCCCAACTATACAAAATTTATTATTTACTGGTGTACTCAATTTTTGGAAAGATGGATGGTTAGGATATCCAAATGCAGGTAAAATTTATTTTGTCATTTCAATGATTATTTCTATTGGATTGAAACATTATTTTAAATTATTTACATCAAAATCAAGTTCTTTATATGTATTAACAAAATTAATTCAAATTATTAGTTGTACATTATTATTTTATTGTACTAGTAATAGAGAGCTTAGTGGCTTGTTTTTACTCTATGGTTTATTACAAGAATATATTACTTATTTATGGTTTCGTGCACGACTAGCTTACGAAGTTTCAAATCAAAAATCAGCTACAGTAATGATGGGAAGACCATTATATAAACAAGATGAATTAAATAAACTAAGTTTTGATACCACAAAATATGAATTAGAAAAGTTAAGATTAAAATATTCATCAAATCCAGAATTTGCAGAAGATATTAAGACAAAATTAAAATTTGCAGATAAAGATGAACAAGCAAATAGATTAACTAGGTTCATTAATGGTGCATATCATTTAGCATCTATACCATTAAACGAGAATGATGGTATCTCTGATGAAGATAATGCTATTGAACACGATTTAGATGAAGATGGTAGTAATATCCCCAAGAAGAGAAGTGGGTGGCTATCGGGTACTCTTGGTAAAATTTTGTTCTTTTTTATTGGTTTATGTATCATTACTGGACTTGGCTTAACTTTTCAACGTTCAAGAACAGAAGATATATATCATCAACTATCAGATGTAACGTCGAAGTCCTTACCACATATAATAGAAGGATTTTACACGATTGGAGAATTTACAAAAAATACTGTGAACTTAGCTGCAGATCCTATAAGGAATGCAATGAATGCATAACATTCACAAATAGGCTATTAATCTGAATATGATTATACTATTTTATGATAGTGTATGAAAGATTGGAAGGAAGGAAATGTAACTTAGTGAAAAAAGAAGATTTCAATACTTATTTTTTTTAACTTATTTTAGATTTATAATAAACTTATAGTTTATTATTATCACAGACTTCTTGTGATTTATGAATAATTATATACCATGTATGTATTATGTGATGAAGTTGATATTAATATGAAAGAGTCTACTGTACCTCTGTACTCCTTTTTTGTTTACACCAGTCTCACCGTTTCTAGGTTTCTTCTATCTACCTATAAATAGATAATAGATGGATCGGCTTCAAGTTGTTGCTTCTTTTCAGTAAGAGGATTGAGTGTTTCTTCCCATTCTTTAAATGTATCTAATCCATTCATTTTCAAACCATTTATAGTAAACATAGGTGTTCCATATTGTGACTCTATCGCGGCTGTCTTGAATTCATATCTTGTAAACATTTCTATTTTATTACCAGCATCAGTAGATGTATCAAAACCTTCATCGAAATTTCTTGATGATATTGAGGTTGAATTTGTCGCCCATCCTCTGACCATCTCTTTTATGTCATTATAAGATGAATCCATCGTAACACTATTATATATATCTGGTTGCTTCAGTATAGCTTCATTCATGAACTTAAATGCTTCTCCATCGCCTTCGTAATAGAAAACTGTGGAAGCAGCTTTACTCACGAGGAAACTATACTGATGATAAGGCAAAGGTAGAATTTTAATTCTGAACCTTACACTATCTGAGTACGTATGAACAACCGCTGAAAGAACATCCCAAGCATCACGCGTTGCAGAGCATGTAAGATCGATGACCATTTCAACTGTTACTGGTGAAGCAGCAAAACCAGCACTGTATGTGTATCCACTTCGACTGAGAGGCACACCAGACTGAGTGGTGCTGCTCTGTCCCAAAACAATGGTGGCTAAAATTCCTACTAGAATTAAGAGCTGTAAGTGCATGTTTTCTTTCTGTTTGTTTCTCTTCTTATGTCTTTATTCTATTTCTCCTCTTTTCTTCAACCTGTACCCGACGGCTGCACGAGTACGTGCGTCCGAGAATTATTATTGAAATGTTTGAAATCCATTCATATTTATTATAGTACTTACATTACATCTCATTTATATACTTTATACACCAGGGTATTGACATTCCTCTAATTGTATAGCTTTAAAATGCAATACATACATGCTAATAAGTGTCAATAACATAGGAGTGGATATTCCGCTATTATCATAAATAAAACTATACGCAACGTTAATGATACTTAATGCAATAAACATGATATTATAATCCATAAATGATAATATATGAATGTAATTATATATTGTATAAGCAAATGATATGATGGCAAACCACAGGAAAAATATCATTGAAAAACTAGAAAAATTATATAAAGACATACATACGGCTGTAATAACAAGACCTATTCCTGTTCCAACATCACTTGGCAGTGGTGTTATGCATGTACCTCTGTTGAATAGTAGCCATGATGCAGGTATACATAATATTAACCATGATAAGACTTTATATGAACCTATTGGCAGTAATTGAGGTTGATACCAATAAACTTTAAATTTACCACTTAAAAATAATAAGACTGCGTGATAATAGACATTTATAATTGTTCTTAATGATCCAGTAATAATATCATGAGTTTGATCTACAGTAAAATCCCATGTAGCAGTGAAACGAATTTGATCTTGCTCAGGATCCCAGCAAAGTATTGGTTCAGAAGTAGGTAAAACAGAGCGGCTTCGATTATCATCATGTAATATTTTTTCTGTATTTTTTTTTGGTACATAAATAGTATCATTTTCAGCTGCTTCTAATACTTTTTCATATTCTTTTTTATCAAATTCTGACATAGTAAATAATTCTTTATTTTTTCCAATAATATATCCATTTTTAACAATATCTGTTTTCGTAGGTTCTATTGCATTAGTTACACGAGGTTTATATACTTCAACTGTCAGATGTCGGTTACTTTTTAATAAGAATCTGTAATACCATGTTTCTTCTGTAGGTGATGGATGAAATGGTGATACATGCATGATTTTTTTATGCAATTCAGGGATTAGAGTGGAGTACTCTCTACCAACAGATAATTGCCGATGGTGATAACTCCCAGGTTCGGCTACTTTCATTGCATATAAACATTTCTCACCCCATGGTGTATTATGTACTTCAACTAATAATGCTACTAAATTATCAAATTCATCATGAGCAAAGTAGGGCGTTATAGGATTAAAGGAATATCCTAATATGGATAAATTGCATGTACAATCAATCCTTCCTAAAATATCTAAATTCAAACGTAATTTCAACTCTTTTCTAACACATGCATCAATTGATAAACTTTGATCACCAAAATGATCATTTCTTGAAAAGCCATAACCACCTGTCAATCTTGGAGGATAGCGACAGTCAAATTTATACATGTACAGAGGGTAGCTGAAGCTACGTTTCTCTGGCAAATATCTAGTATGAACAGATATACCCTTCACTGCATCAGGCTCATCCATCAACTGTTTGAAGAACTTGGCCCGACTCTTTTCCTTTTCTTCTACAGTCTCTTGACTCATTTTGGATTAGGTGTGAATATGGGAAAATTTGGAATATAATCGACTCTAAACCTCTATTAGTACGCACTTCCGCTCATCAAAAAACGAATTTCACCACAAAATGCACCTTTTTGCAATCTAGTTATATAATGAGCTACCCCTTTACCACTCTTTGTGATGAAAAGGGGGGAAATGCCTTGTGGTCCGAGATGGGATGACGATGACGACGACGTCATCATTTTGAGGAGGGTTAAACTCTTCTGTCACGTATAACTTGAAATAATGAGTGAAGATACGATTGGAACAATAACACCACCTTCTCCACAATCACCTGTGGTAAGGATGTCGAAGTATAATCCTATTTCAAGTCAGAAAAGTACATTTCCTCCTTCGCAAGATTTCTCAGAGCTGTCGCAGTTGCTGCCAAAGCCACAACCAAAATCTCAGTCACAGCGCCCTGCATCAGTGGACACGCGCCGTGAAAGAAATCCTGCTGTAGTGACATTACCTCCGACTACTTCTTTGAATAATTCTGCTTTGAGAAGAGCATTGTCAAGATTGCCTCGAGTAGTGGCTTCTCCTTCATCATTAACACATTTAGGTGTACATGATTTAAGGGTTTTACATAGTTTTGCGATAAGTAAAACTAGTGAAAGCACACATATTAGTTCATTGGCTCCAAATAAAGTTGATCTTTGTCAGTCTGTTTATCAGCATTATCAACATGGAGCTTTTGCATATGAAATTCAAGGTTTAACAGACAGTTTATCTGATCTTCCTACCATACCATATATAGTGCCTAGTGGACAGCAAAGTATAGGCTCTAGTAGTACACCTACAACAGCCATATCTTCCACTCCTGTAACTATTTCTGTTCCACCAGTTCCACCACCAAACATAGCTTTCATAGCCCCGATTGAAGATGGTGATTGGTGTATTGTGACTGACGAGCAAAATGAAGCCCTTCTTCGTACAGATAACCGGGAGGCTGAAGAGTCGCAATCGGAAAACCTGCATGGTATCTCTCAGCAACATTTCTATTCACGTGTCATTGACCCACAAGAAGTAGAAGTCACTGATAAAAGCAGATGCTTATTCGCAACAGAAGCTAGCGCATGGCGTATTTGTGATAATGAAATTCTTGAAAAAAAACTTAGTTTTGATGATCCATATTATAATAGTAATATTCAGCTCGAAGAGTACTTGAATGGTCGCATGTCTTCAATCATGAATAATCGGGATATCAAGAAGCCTAGTCATGCCGCGTTAATAGACACTTTTGAAAATAATGATAACAACAAAGATAATATGTCTACTGTACAGCGCCCATATTCTTTACCTTCGAAAATATCTGAGTTTGAACACGCAGTATCTTCAAATCAGCAAATAAACGCTGCGATTTTGTTGGAAAGTCTTCAGGAGAAAATTAATCAATGTCAACGTCACTTCATAGAGTCATCGGATACAGAAAAAAGTTTTGTTACTCCTATCAAAGCTGATTCTGAAATGGAATCTGATATTTTGCAATGTATTTTTACTGATACAGTTCAGACACAAACGAGTATAACTGGACCTATGATCAATGATTCCCCATCAACACAATTAGGATTTCCTGAAAAGAGCAACCTTTTGAAATTAAGCGCGGCCGCCGCAGCTGAAGTAAGTTCTCCTGTACCATCAAGATTGTTGCAAATGGATCCTTTATTTATGCCAGCTAAAGTTATGAAATTATTCCGATTTGATACACCTCTCATAGGCTTGGTTTTACAGAGTGTGCCTCGAAATTCAGGTATTGGTATGAAAACAATAGTCAAATCAAAAGTCAATGATCGACTTAATACTGAGTTATCTTCACATATTCATATTGGTGATGAACTTGGTTGTATCTCAGGAACAAGTATGACTGGTTTATCCTATCATGATCAAGTGCATTTTATTGCTACGGCACCTCGTCCCCTAATTTTAGGCTTCTTTTAAAGATTATTTATGGTTAATATGATAAGTGTGAGAGAATGATGTGCTGGTGTGGTAGTTGATAATAATAGGTTTCCTTTTGTGTAGTTAAGTCATATACATTGAATTTTGCATTTTGTTCAATATTTCTTGTCTTTTATTCATTCATTTATCTACTTGCATTGCATTCGACGCAGTTGTACTTTTGTGTAGTGGTAACGTCGCCGCAGCTGCTGCTGCACTAACTGGTGGAACTGACGGTGCATTAGCAATAGCTGGATTGTTTCTATTACTACGACTGCATCGTATACTAACAACTTTATTACATGAATCTAACTTAATTTGCGTTGCTTGATCCGTTCTGCATGCTACTGAGGCCACAAGTGATACATCATCTTCCAGCTCAACTGCGCATGCCCCTTTGGCGTTTTCAAGTATTTGACATGAATTTAAGCATATCAAAGATTTTCCAAGTATAGTTAAAGCTTTATTCATATTTCTATATAATAAACATTGGAAAAAGAATGCTTCTAATTCTAATCCCATCATACCATAGCCATTATTCGCTTGAATTGTGCATGATTGTGCTAAGAGAGTACATGCCATCGCAGATATACCAGCTCTCATACTACCACTTATAACACAACCAAACATATGAAGTTTACAATTGCCCATAGCACTTATTGTACTACCAACAGGAGAACCTTCATTATTCAAATGACAAGTGTATAATTGCACTGTAGCCTTGGCATTGATAGATAAACATGGACCGCCTTTGGCAATTTTACCAGGTCTACGTATAGTAACATGTGATATCCGTACTGCATTTGCTTTACCTTGTACATGTATTGTATCATTTAATTCAATTACACATGATGTAGCGGAATTATCTGGAGATGAACCCAGAATACGTAACGGTTTATTGATTTTTAACGTAGTTTCCCAATGATGTCCAGTTTCTAATCTTATAGTATCACCAGGCATTGCAACTTTTATGGCATCATTTATAGATGCAAAAGTATTATTTCCATATTTAAGTCTAATTGCTTCAATAGATTCATCTCTTGCACCAGTTTCAACTGGTAATACTTTTAGATAGAAGCATTCATCACGAGCGGCTACCGTCCATGATGTACATACCAGTGATGCTTGTCGTTGTCTTTCAGGATATGGCTTTAAAAATGATAATATAGCTATAATACTTTTATTTGGTAATGCATTCCATCCTTTTAATTTTGCTTTTTCTAATATTTCACGATCAATAATAACTTTTGGTTTAGTATATGATACTTCTTGTGTATCAGGATTATACCAATAGTCATAGCTTAAATTAGCATCTTCTATTAATGTCCATGATGCACCTGTAAGTATACGATTATTTCTATCTTTAACTCTTTTCTTTCTCTCGCGCCCATACCAAGAACGAAATCTGTTTACTTCTTTTGATGTTAAGCTAGCAGCGAGTAATTCACCCCCAGATAATGCCCGATATTCTTCTTCTTCCTTTTCTCTTTCAATTTCTTCGACATTCCACATT
>JACKZZ010012552.1_pt1 | contig 32660 bp, 12 predicted proteins | sample 8027871 | NCBI WGS metagenome assembly JACKZZ01 (sample SAMN15724774, study PRJNA655200) | protist metagenome | isolation source: fluorescence activated cell sorting (FACS) single amplified genomes of... | place: USA: West Boothbay Harbor, Gulf of Maine | collected 2000-07-19
TGTGAGAATAATTGAAAGGTATTTCCGTAATGTGAATCAATTAAATTTTCAAGTCAAGATAGTACTTCCCGGGCGGCGCTGTTGACATCCTCATACTGAAATCATTTTATGTTTGCCATTCGACAACATTCTAATTTATCCAAGTACAATACATGATGGGGGTGGAGTGATATCGATTGCGAATTTGGCAACGATAGAAACTTTCCAATTCGGAAACTTGGGAATGATTGTCAATTCGACAACATACGATTTAGATCCGGATTTCTGCATGGCGCGGCTTCCCGCCGCGGCCCCGGCTAGGTCGATAAAGCTTATTTTGGAGCGCTGAGACCCGCTCCGGTTGTACGACGCACTCGCCCGACGGAGTCCTTGCTGGGCTGACGCTGGTATCGGCCTGTCCTGGATGAGACCGGTCATGCGGCGCGTGTAGGCACCCTTCTGTCCAGTCACGCTGGCTTTGAACTGAATCCGCTTCCACTCCAGCGCTTCGGTGTCGAGAATCCAACCTAGTCACGAACATTTAAGATTGAAGAGAGGGTTTCGACCTTGGTCGGTCGTGGTCGCTTTCGGAGCAAAAGCGAAGGAAGAGGGAAAGTGAAGTGGCCATAGAGCCGGCATAAGGCAAAAAGAAAAGCGTCGTCTGCTTCCTGCCGAAGGTTCCGGAGACTGCCCTGTGCTGTCCTGGTGCCTGTTTTTCGGAGAGAATGCTTTCCCGTTTGGGACATCACGTTTTTCCCTTCGGGGAGACAACGCGAGGCGGTCTCCTCAGGAGCCACGAGGCACCAAGGAAAGTGTATACGTCTTGCTGTTGCTGTTGGTCTTGCTTCCAAACATGTTACGACTGGCAGCGGCTGCACCAGCTAGATCCACGAAAGAAATCTTATTTTTCAAAGAAATCTTCGAAGAGCTGCCTCGACGCCCAGCCATCAGTCCTGCTCCGCCAGTGTTGGTCGGGAGTGGACGGTCCTGGATAAGCCCAGTCATCCTGCGACTGTAGCTTCCCTTCTGCCCGGTTATACTTGCCTTGAACTGGATCCGCTTCCATTCCATCGCCTCCGTGTCCAGAATCCAACCTTAGTAACGTGGAAACGGATAAGACACAAAAAGCGCTCAAGGCTTGGCTTGCCAGTTCGGCAACCGCGAAGGTAAGGTTCCCAGACCACTTTGCCCATCCGACAAGCGCAAAAGAACGACAAGCAATAGAAGGAGGTCAATTGCAATTTAGAATCTACGAATGAGAATGTTTACAATGATCAATTATGATTGTGAGCAGAGAACTAGTAAGTACCATCATTTAGACACTGGTATGGCGTTGCGGAGTGAATCCCACCGAAAACGACGACTTCATCACCATTGCACGTAGCGCTGTGCAGAGTTCTCGCAGGCGGTATCCCAGACGCGGGATCCAATTCTATCATGGACCACTCGTATAAGCCTTTTCCGACCAGCTTGAGGAGGTACAAATCGCTGTTGGGACTCGGGTTTCCTTGGTCATTGCGGCGGCCATCCATACCACCGTACAGGATGAAACCGAAATTCGTCGAGGTAATTGTATGCCCCGCACGAGGGGACACGTTTACGGACCCCTGGTTGGACAACTTCAACCATGCGTATGGCTGTGGCATCTTGTCGGATTGTTGGGGACCTTACAAGATTCTGTCCGAAACTTATATCCTCGTTAAGTCAGCTCGTTCGTTTGTGGTAAACCCTTTCTTTGTGAGTAAGTTCGCAATCTCAATACACCTCGAGATTTTTTTAGACTTCAGTAATCAGATGACGTCATCGTCATCCGACTCGTATCGGGGAGGGTTAACACTCTACCCCTATGCGACGCTAAGTTTTTTAGTGAAATTGACGGTGAACAGTCGAGGGACTGAGATGCCAGACGAAGACGACATTCCCACATATACCTCAGCTCTCAAGCACAAGTCATCTCCTCGTCACCTCACGTCCTCGGTCTCGACCTCACACGTATGAGTACTTAGGAGGACACAGTATTTATGAATGACCTTCACAGAGTACCGTCCTCAAGTTACTTCACTTGATCATAGCTTGCTGGGACATAATTTGGCAACGCTCACCAAAAGCCTAGATGACATATTATCTTTCCTGTATGCGTTGCATGTGATTTTCCGGATTCTAGCCTAAATGTGAGTATAAAAGGACACAACTAACCATGGAATGCAATAAAGGGAAACTCAAGATCATTTTCAATAACCATGATAACAAGGACCGACGTAAACGATCTTCTCTCTGCCATTCACTATTCGACTTCTCTCTGCCATTCACTATTCAGACTGCAGCTAAACTCCATAAGCTCTTCTTTCGCTTTCGTGGTGTGTAGCGGGCCTGTACTCCAGAGTGTGGCACTCCTCGGCGGTTTTGCCATGATCGGCGTCGGTACCAAACGGAGCACTGTGCTCAGTTTGCATTGAGCGAAAACACTTTTTGCCCGTTCGGTAGTGCTCTGCCAAATTCGTGGGAGAACCTCCATTCCAATTGATTATATTCATTTCTTTTTCCCCCTGATCGTCCGTATTCGCTCCTCTACTCGTCGACGGGCTTGTTGGTCTCTCACCATAGTGTTTCTGTCCTTCCGCTGGTGTACGCCACGCGATGATGTCCCCGCCAGTGCGATGCGCAATGTGGTCTGGCATCAACGCCTTGTTGGGCTTTCTCGGGGCTTGCTTATTCCAAGTCAGGATGTTCTCCTGTGCATGCCTGCTCGGGTTAGAGCTGTTGTTCACCGCGACTTTTTCGCTAACCGTGAGGTCGGTAGCATAGGGAGTTTGCAGCGCTTGAGTGTCGGCAGCGAATCCCTCACGATTATCCGCCGCGGTCCTCTTTGAAGACATTTCATCTCGATACCTGGGCGAACGCGGATCTAGCTGTGTTGTCTTTTCGTTGCGCGTAATGATCGCAATATAGTCAGCAACTCTCGTGCTGTTGTCGCTCTCGTGCTGTCGAATCAGCCGGTCCACCTCGATCGTAATCAACACTCCAGCTTCCGCGAGCTGTTGACGAAAGACCCAGCTGTTATACTTTCCGTCACAGAAGTTGTAGATGGCCTGCCTCAGGAACGAGTCTCGGTCGTATTGATTCTGCAGACCAGGTGCCATGCTACCAAGCAATCGCGGCGGCCTGTCGCTAGCGAAGTCCGAAGCCAGATTCTGGCCCATGTGAAGGTTTGGAGCGGTCTTCACGTTTCCCTGCAAGGTCTTGATGTCATCTGCATTATCTTCCCACGTTATCGGATTGCGTCGAGTCTGACTCATCTGCGGCTGGCGTCCCGTTTCGATGGGCTCGGAGAACTCCCGCAGGTCGTACGACGGTCGGTTAGCGTTCGCGATGTCCGCCCCTGGGAGGTTCGTGTAGACTTTCTCCGGCATTTTGGTAGGGGCGGTGCGGTTTTTCTGGGACTTGCCCAGGAAATTCTCGATACGAAGACTTGTCATCAGCTTCGCGAAGCTCAGATTGCGAGACGGGCCATGAACGCTCATCATATGGCGAAACTCTTCTGTAAGCGGCATATGCAGGTCATGCTCCAAAGCCGTTACGAAGGCGCGATCCGTAAGCATTCCCCGGTCCCATCGTGAATACAGTCGTCGAATTTCCTCAGTTTGTTTCACTAAGAATTCTTTCATGCATCCCATGTCGTACAGTACAGGAGGCATATTGTTGTTGCTTCCACCGACCTCAGCGTCGCCATTATCGCGTTGCATCGCGATATCATTGGCCTTCAGGACGAACTGTTCAGTTTCTGCTTGTTTCGCGCGAGGCGTGTCGGGCGAGAATTTTTTTATCAAATCCTTGTACGCCACGAATCCGTCCACGTTGATCACACAATATTCCAGAACCTTTGCCACTTCCGGCTGTCCGTATTGGAGACCCAGATCGTCTAGTACCTGAAGAGTTACATTTTCATGTATTTTGGGGTTCATACAATTCTTGCAGGCGAAATTAAAGAAGACACTGTCTGCAAAGCTCAACCATTCACGAATTGACCACGCGAAAGTGTATAAATAGAAAGACCTTGCTAAAGCTAGCTGGCGTCACGAGCCCTCGGTTGTACCGATCATGTTTTCGGAATTCCTGCGTGACCCTGAGGAGGAGATACTCAGTGTCGGTCTTCAATCGACTGCGGTCTCCGTGGGAGAGCAAGACATCCGTCATCTTTGCAGCTCGCGAATATTATACCAGCACACAAACTCTATCGTTTTTCTGCGACCATTTTCTCGTCCTCGACCCCGATAGAGCTCCTCAGCGAAGTTGGCATGGCAGTTGTCTCTGTGCGAGAGTCGATGATTGTAAGAAAGAACTTACACACCGCATCTTGACCAAGTTATACCTTGCACTTCGCAACTCCCGCTCGTCACTCAAGAAACCCATCAGAACATCATACACTCTCCTGGAAGAACCCAACCTATCTGTTCACTTTTGCTCTTCGTACAATTCCCAAACCACCTGCCAAGCTTATCTACGGTTTATTGAATTCCGTGCAAACAAACTTCCAGAAATTCGATGCTTACTTCTTAGTATGTTCGCGTGGGCAGTGGTGTATGCCATTCTTACTATTTAAGGCCCAAGAAATTCGATGCGAATTCTTCATGCAGAATGGCAGATCAAAGTCGAAAGAGAGAAATAAGCACGCTCTGTTCTCCTGCGAAGACTAACAAGTGTTTCCCTGCCGCTATATTCGACGGAAGCACAGAAAAATACAGAGTCTTCATTGACATTATCGTTATGCAATTGTTCTGATGCTCATCGCAGCGAATAGACAATGACATCCCACCTGTCGCCAGTACACGGATTGTCTAAGTTTGCATAGTTCGTTTTCTATTTGGAACCTTCTGAGACGCGCGCTCTGAGCCGCTTATTGATGAATAAGCATAAGATTCAGAATAACAATAATCGTAATGTCGGTGTCATAGCATTTTTGAAAAATAAACACTTGCGGATATCACACTATTACTAATGGCATAAAATGGAGAACCCCAATAACACAACTTCTACTCACACATACTAAAACCTGGAGGACCACTCTTGACTTGAAAGTAACAGACGTTCCTGCGCCACTCTTGACGTTCGTAAAGACATCGCCAGAAGAGTCCACAACTCTGGGTTGACCACACATAAAAGAAAAGAACTGAAAACGTGCAAAAGTTTCAGCATAGGGATTATGAAAGAATTTTCATTTTCCAAAACAATAGAGCGAAAGAGTCTGTATGAATTCGGTTTCAGTCCACCCCTGCCGACGCTTTGTCTGATTCATTCATCAATACAGGCTTTGCTCGCGATGTGACATTTTTTGGTGAGCGGACAATCGTCGGTTGTGTGACAGCAGCCCGTTTCCGAGATTTCGGAGCAGTGATACTGGCACGCCTCACCCGAGTACCCAGGCAGGCAATCGCATGTGCCCTTCGCAAAAGCCGCTCCTGTCGCGTGTCGCCGGCACGCCCCCGCGCCCGAGCACGGCACAGGCACATGCGGGAAGAACCGATTTGAGCCGACCGGACAGGCGTCGTAGCAGTGGCAACCCAGCTCCTTGCCCGTGCCTTCCCGCACCTTATAGAGCCCGCGCACCTCCTCCTTCAGCAGAGCGCCCTTGATGATGGCCGCGCGGTGGATCGTGCCGTGAAAGTAGGGCGACCTGGGGTCTCCAGGATTGCTCTCGTCGATCCCAATGTCCGACTCCGGGTAGTTGTTCATCGGGTGGTTCTCGCCCAACCGGCCCTGCTCGTAGAGCGCGCTCGAGCGCAGGCCGAAGACCAGCCTCGTGTCCGAAAATGAGGAGGCCCATTTGATGGGCGGAAGGGACGTGTAGGTGCTGCCGTAGCGCTCCCCGTTCCGGTAGAGCGCCACGTTGCCTAGACGGTCGAAGGTGACCACAATCTGCACCACCTCGCCCACCTCGTTCTCCTTATGCTCGTCCTGGATCAGTAGATTTGGGTCGGAGCGGGTGTCTCCGTCGGACGCAATGTTCCACTGCAGCGGCTGGTACTGCGCATACGCGATCGTGGAGTACTGGCCCGTGAGTACGTTCTCCAGTCCAAACATTCCCCCTCCTCCGCGGTGGTCGAAGACTTCGATGGAGTAAATCTGCAGCAACTTCGCTTTCATGTGGTCCTCGCCTGAATCCACGTGTGGGCTGTACTCAGTCGGCTCCTTCACATAGAACCGCAGAAAGCGCGTCTGAAAGTGGTCTGTGGACGGTAGCTCAAAAATGTTGCTCTTGTACTGCGCCACGAACGCGCGCTCCTCCCAGCGCCCGATGTTCTCATCCCACCGGAGGACCGCGATCGTGTCGGGGTAGTTCGCGCCAAACGTGAGCCGGAGCCCCGCCACATTGCGTAGGCACTCGAGATCCAGGTTGATGTACGTGTCGCGCTGTCCCGTGCGGGCGGCCCAGTACGTCTCGGGATCCCCGTCGAAGGCCAGACTCAGAGGGTAATCCCAGACCGAGCTCGGCAGCCCCTTCAGATTCCGCCCCACATTGTCGTCCATCATGATCTCGATGTTGCGGATGCCGCCACCCAGCTGCAGGTCCGGCAAGTCTTTGTAGTTCGCGATGATGGAAATTTGCAAGTAACGCATCTTAATATTCTTCACCAGGAAATCAACGCCGACCTCTGCGATCTGCAGGCCAAAAAGAGAGACGTGCGGCCGGAAGCCAAGGAGCTGCCAGTCTTCGGGCACGCTGGGGTTGCCCGTGATGGAATGGCGGATCTGGCGACTCGGATAGAAGAGCCACCAGATCTTGAGCCCAACCGCAATGTACACCTGCTTCAAGTCCAGCAGCGCCACTATTGGCGGATCCGTCTGCACGGAGGCGTCCACTGGGCGGGGCATCCAGAATGTGTTCAGATTGTAGTCGGTCGCCATGTGCACAGTCCCGTCGAATGCTGCGGGCGAATTAGGGTATTGCTCGCTGCCCTCGTCCGTTACGCCTATGATGTTAAGATTTGCAGGGTCGGCGCCCCAGATCTTCACCTCATAAATCGCCAGGTCGTACAGCGAGTTCAGAATGCGAATTCGCAACCGCTCCGCCTCCCGGTAGATGACTTTCGGCGTCACGGTGGCACTGTTGTCGTACCACGCCGCCGCGCGCACCCAGCCCGTGTTTTGTGTATCCGCTGGGTTGTACGTCTCGATCACGAAATCCGAGCACGGGTTGCGCCAGTAGATGATCACGCGACCGATGTACATGAGCTCTGACCAATCGAACTTAATCCACGCAGCTCGGAGCCCGCTCTCGGCGGCCCAGTAGTTCCCGCTCATCGCGCCGTCCGTCACGGCCGCAGGCTCGTTGCCCAGTATGTTCGGCACGTTCGTGCTCGGGTTGTTGGGCAGCTGCGTGAACTGGATCTTGTTGGTCAACACGGGCGTTACCACGGGAGCGGGCACGTAGAGGAACACATTCTGTAGCGCCGCCATGTAGTCGCCCTGCATCGTGGGTCGTTTCTTCACGATCTTCAGCCGAAACTTCGCGCAGGTGAAGCCGTCGTGAACCTGGGAGAGTTCGAGTGTTGTTGTTTCGGGAAGGAATGTGGAAGACTTGTGGGAAAAGTGGTACTAGCAAAAAATGCAGATGTAGTCCTATTGCGCGGCCGTGTCAAATTAAGTATCCCAACGATGTCAATAGACTTGAGAGTTGTGGAGGATAGTACGCCGAACGCGTAGGTATTCTGATCCTCTTCCTGTTTCGGAACTGGGGAGTCGCCACTGACGAAGTCAAAGACACCCCCGGTGACGTTTGTCCAGGGCGCCCCAGTGCTCGCCTGTTTCTGCACAAAGAATATGTCCGGCGTGTCCCGCCACTGCATCATGAAGCCCGCGATCTCCAGCGTGCTATCCAAGCTGAAAACGAGCGTGGCGTCGGGTAGTCCCGGGTTGGGCATCCAGAAGGTGCCCAGACTGCCCGCTCCCGTGTCGAGCGCCTTGGCAGGCGCAAAGTTGTTCGCGTCTACGTTGGGCTCTGCGGGGACGCCAGAGACTTGCAGCGCTTTTCCGAGAGCCACGTTCTTCTCGAAGATCACGTTCACGGCGAAGATGCCATAGATTACCTGCCCTCGGCGCCCTTTCTCGATAGCCAGATCGTAGTGCGCCGACTTGGTCATGCGAATTGAAAGGTACTGCCCGATGAAGGGCGTCATGATCGTGGTCAAGTACTGGTTGTTCCCGGTGAAGTTAGCCAGCGGAAACCAGGTCCCCGTGCCACTGATCGGATCCAGGTAAGGCGAATACCAGACCTGAAAATCCTTCGCCGGATACCACCAGTGGATGTGAACGCCGCCCACGGTTTCCCAGACGTCCAGCAAATTCACCATCACGCTGGCCTCGGTGCTAGTGGGGTAGTTCAGCCAAGCCTCACTGTAATTCCCTGTTAAGTTGAATTGGAAAATACAACCGAGAGTCAGAATGCGCTGGCGCTTAACTGTAGTCTATTTTATGAGAAGGTGTGGAGCTCGGAAAAGAGAAGATCGCTACAGACTTTAAATGACGTCCGACACGACCAATCGAGAAGATCGACCCAAACTTTCAATAGATGTCCGACATTAGCGATCGAGAAGATCGACGTAAACAAACCAAAGAGCTCCGACATTGTCGGAGCTCCATAACATTGCTGACAGAAGGCGAAAAGATAGGATAAACAGAAGATGGTACCGTTCACCGCGATCTCGCTCGTGTGCAGAAAGCGCTCGCTGATCGTGGCTGTGGTTCCCTTGGCGAGCGCCTGGTTCGGCGATTTGAAGACCTTCAGCTGTCGGATCGTGTAGATTTCGAAAGGCTGGAGTTCCATGTTTTGCTTGATATCCCCCTCCTCTGTTGTCGTCGAGTTTCCCACTGCAACCAGCTTCTGCCCGACGTTCCGGAAAGTGATCTTTAAGTACCGCGCTCGAAAGTCTCCAAACACATACTCATCGCCGGCAGCAGTCTTCCCGGCGACGGTGAAGAGCGGGGTCGTGGAGTAGACGACCCCATCGCGGGACGCGTGCACATCTAGCTCGGACGCAAACGTCTGCCCCATATCCATCATCAGTCCCCAAAAAGGCTCGTCGTTCTCGCCCAAATCCACAACCAGGGAAACGGTCTTACGGCTCGCGGCCTCTATGGCTGCGTCCGTATCCACAATAACGGATGACGTTCGCCTTTTTTTTGTTGTGATGGATCGTGTCCAGAATTAGAAAGTAGACGTCGTGTCCCCCAAAGTAATAGTGAGGACATCCAAATGACGTCGATAGTAGAGTAAGATCTGACGAAATCGGATCTCCGCGGCGGTCCGCCGGCACAACGCAACACAATCCACAAAAAACAAGGCCCAGCACATATGATCTCACGATCTTCTCAGCACAACGTGTGAAACTTCCCAATTTTCATATACCAGACCGGCTGAGGCGTGGGCAAGTCGTCACTCGCAATGAAGCCGAGATCGTTCGAGTTCGCGATCAAGTCGCTTCGTCCGGAGTCGGTTGTGAGTGGGGTTGCGATTGCCGAGGGCGTGAAAGAGACGATCCCCTGCAGCGGCTGCTGCTCCCCGTAACTGTACACCCTGACCTCGGCGATGCCCATCAAGGCATGGTCGCCCAGCATCTCCGTGAGGCCGCTGCACAGTACCCGGATCGACGAGCAGACCGCGGCATTGCCGTCCGAGTTCGGCCAATCCCGCAAATACTCCACATAGTCTACGACTAGATGCGTCTTGATCACATCGTAGGAGCCGAAAGCGTTCCCGCACTGGATCTGCACGGTCGAGGGGCGAAACCGCCACTCCAGCGCGACGACGTCCACAAACGCGTTCTCCGCGAACTCCACGGTCAGAATCCACGTATTGTCGCCGCCAACGTACTCCTTCCCCAGCGTGCTGAGCGTGTACGAAAAGTGGTCGCCGTCGATCGCGCGCATGCCGGAGTAGAGATCCTCTTCGTTCAGCGGCATCAAGGGGTCCACGTTCATCTGCGCATACGGCTGGCTCCCCTGGTTGTAGTAGGGATAGGTCTCGAAAACGTTGTCGAAGAACGCGGCGGTGTACTCCAGCGGCGCGTTCGGCAGCGGCTTCGTGTACACCTTGGCCACGCTCACTGCCGCGGGGTGGTACAGGAACACATCCTTTATGCCCCAGTTGTCTGGGGAGAAGGAGTTGAACGTGAGGGCGTGGACGCGCACGTAGCTCGCGATCACCGGGGTAGGCAGCACGATTACCGCATCCGCCGAGTCCTGTCCCGACGTGGAGTACACATGCTGCCAGTCCTGGAAGTCGTCCTCCGCGTAGGAAATCCGCACACCACGCGGGTGCACGGACTTGCTGTCAACGACGGGCCAGGACACGACGATGCGGAACAGCTCCTTCGTCCCATTCAGGTTCCATATCACCGGCCCCAGCTCCGAGGTGTAGAAGTAAGTGGAGTCGTCCGCGTCGAAGGCCATGTCCAGCGTGCGCTGGACGAAGTCATACGTGGCCTCCGGCAGGTTGCTGCTGATCGTCACGTTGGTGCGGATCTCCACCGGGTCGTACGGGAGCGCGCGCATCTCCCGCAGCTGCACCTGGAAGTCGTTGAAGTTCACCGTGAGCGACGCCTCCACGATGATGCATCGAGCGTCGTACTTCTCGTAAAAGATGTCGGGATTCAGGTCCAGCAAGTCGCTGGTCTTCGACATCACGGTTTGCACATTGTTCGTGGTGTACGTGGCGCCTGCGGGAGGCGTCTGCCCCAGGTAGCGGTCGCAGGTGAAATCGAAAGCGATCAGCGTGTAGAAAGTGGGCTTGTGGTTCCAGGACAGCCGCGTGTAGGCAAAGTTCGTGACCGTCTCGGTGAGCTCCAGCATCACGACGGCGGTCGAAATCCCGGGCGGGCTGGACCAGAAGGTTTGCTCGTCGCCGTCGATCACGTAGGAGGGCCGGTAGTCCGTGGACATCGTCTGGTTGGTGGGGTGTAGGCGCGCCAGATTCCGGTCGCTCAGCACCTCGAGCTCCTTCACACTGACGCAGAAAAAGGGGATGGGGAACCCCTCGATCGTGCGTGAGTCCTTCATGCGCGTCACGATCAGCTTCATCCATCGACCCCGGAAGAAACTCCCATCCACGGTGCTCGAGAAGTCGTTCAGATAGTCAGTGTTTTCAATCACATTATTCAAGCGCACGTACTCCAGCTTCTCACCGTGGTAACCCTCATCGGCCGTCCACATCGTGTAGGCTTGCGCACGGTGGAACCAGTGGATGCGCCACCCCTCGGACCATACGACGCGCCCAAAGTCCACCTCATATGTCACCATTGCCAGAGGCGAGTCAAACATCTCGCTCGTCCAGTACGTGCTCAAGTCCTGGTCCAGGGCCTTGCTGCCGTCGAAGATCTCGAACCAGCCCGACTCCGCGGTGCTGTTGCGGTATCGATTTCGGGCGACGTCCGTCACGCCTTCTGACGGAGGGATAGTGGCCCAAACCTCCAGAGTCACGTCCTCCATGTCGTTCTTCTTCAGGAACGGAGTAACCAGAAAACTGTCGCGCTTGGTCTTGTTGAAAATCAGGCCCTCGCCCTTAACGATCTGCGGGTTCCCCGTGGGAAGGAGATGCAGATTCCCGACCTGGTCCAACACCGTGCCGGTGGCCTCGAAGTCGTAGACCGCAAGCTTCGAGTAGCACTGATCGCGACTCACGAGCTCGCAGATAGCGTTCAGACAGTCGAAGCGCTCTAGTGGCCAAACCGCGTTGTCCTTCGAGCCCTTGTGGTGCAGTACGAAGGTCGTGAAAAACTCCCGCGCATACACGTTCGGCGCACATAGGGCACCGAACATGCCGAATTCGCGTCCCGGGCACTCCGTCAAGAAGTGGGTTGACACCCCGTTGAACAGGTCCAGGGCTTGCGTGATCTGGTGCGAATTCGACGCCTCTCCCTGCCGCTGCACCTCGGGCTGGCAGCTCGTCCAGGGATCCATCCCGGCCGCGATGGAGGTGTAGACGCACTCCTTGACGAGCCCGTACTCGTTGCTGTTTAGCTCGTGCACGTAGTTCCCGGCAAACATGCACGTTCCGCACGCCTGCCCGCCGGGGTAGTGCTGGAACGTGACCTGCACCGGCTCGCCGCAGTGGAAGACACAGTCCGGCTCGGGATACAGGCGCAAGCAATTAAAACACTCATACCACGTGGTCTGGACTCCGCGCCGTGGATAGATCAGCTGCGGGGTGGAGATGTTCGTGCGCAGATTCTGGTAAACCCCGATCGCCTCCATCTTATACACGGTGCCCGTCTGGCAGTCGAAGGAATACGAGCTGCAATTCGTGCGAGGGCAGTCCGTGTACAGCACGCAGAGACCCTTCGGCGTTGAGTACGGCTGCTTCGCAGGAGGCCAGAAGGCAAAAAAGTTGCAGTTCAAAGTCTTCTGGCAGTTCTCGAAGCACTCGTCGACGGTGAGCGGCTCCAGCAGCGACACGCCAACGTAGCTGTCCAAGATGATGCTCTCGTCGGCACTCGGCTGAGGAGATTATAGTACTGACAGATACGAGAATCAATTCTCAAGTCGGTGCGAAGTTTCCCTAGTCGACACTCTACTATTCAAACGGGCTGACCCGATACGTGATAGATGAGCTCACACAAAGACGGTAATATACCTGGCACATCGCATTGTATTTGTAGGGCTGGTATCCTGGCGTGCATTCGCACACATCGCCGCGCAGGTAACCACCGTCGCCAATGTCGCCTCCGAAAACGTACCCCTTATTGATCGGATCTGGCGCTAGAGGCGTGCCGATCCGCTGCTTCTCATCTGCCTGCCTGCACTGCCCCGCCTTGAGCATGTAGGTGCAGTGTTCGTGGTAGGTGCACCCCCGGCATATTGGCTTGCGGATGTACGTCATGGGCGGCAGGTTTGCGTAAACCTGGATGTTGTCTCCGATGTCAGACACCTCCAGACACCGGCAGTAGCTCCCGAACCGCGCGCCACACATGGACTGATAGAAGACCGAGTAGTAGCTCTGCATCGTGAAGAGCGTGACGCAGTACGCGCAGTTGCAGTCCGCGATGTGATACATCGTGGGGTTGCGCGTGTGCTCAATGATGCAGTACTCGAACATGGACCGCTTCCGAAAGCTCACGTCCCGGCTGTCCATCAGGTGGGGGTCCTCCACCACGAGCGATCGCATACCATCCAAGCCTGTAACCCAGAGCGCCGTGACATTCACGTTGTAGTGAATCGTCTTGTTGCAGCCCAGAAAGTATGGGTGGATGTGCACCCAATTCACGACATCGTCCCGCGTGAACGCTCTGGTCAGTTGCACCTCATCATCGTTTTGGTCCACAGCGATGCACCGTTTCGCGTCCCATTCGTGGCCGTACTCGAATTCGGCGCTCACACGCAGACTGCCTCTTGCTAGGTTCCTCAGCCCGATCGCGCAGTGCTGCTTCGTCTGCACACCGGTCGGGCCCCTGGGCAAGAGGCCGCCGGCATAATCCGCGCCCACCTTGCACGGCATGTCGCTCTTCGGGAAGTTTTTCGAGATCCTGCAGAGTACCTCGTCTGCCGTGCATGGCGGGTGCGCAAGGAAGTGCCAGTCGAGGATATCAACAGACTGGCGCTGCTTCTCCTTTGTGGAGGCGGTGAAGCCAATGTAAGCTCTGCCTGGGTAGCTGCCGTCGTCGTCCAGGTTGTTCCGGCTGTCGCTATCCCACTTGTACTCGCCCAGCCCGTCCGTGCTGACCACCTGCGCGAGGTCCACCGGAACCACTAGCTTCTTCACGTCGTTCAGGTAGATGCGCAGCATGCCAACGCGTCCGTTGGCCTGCTGGTTCAGCCAGCCGGCCTGCACGTCACCGAACCAGCTCTCGTGGTAGTACTCGTCGGCGCTCACGTCCTGCACGTCGTACACGATTCGCACTTTGTGCGTGCCCTCCTGCAAGTCGGGCAAGTCACTCGTCTCGGCCAGCCGCGAGTTCCGATGATTCGCCGTGGCCGGCTGCCCGTTCCGGATCGAGGTCAGGACCGCGATGTGGTTCTCAGTGTCCTCGTCGTTTTCCCAGTCTCGGTACATGTCGAACTCGACGGCCAGCGTGTCGAACATCCCCGAGTAGCCCAGGCCGGCGCGGTCCACGCCGAAGCTGTCGCGCTTCATGTTTTGGATAACGAACGCAAACCCGTCGCCGCCCTTCTTACGACTCCACTGTGCGTCCAGGCTGGCGATGGACCACTCCACCGTTCGGTGGACCACGCGGAAGTGGAATGTGGTTTCGAATCCATGCGCCACCGTTGCCTTATCCTTGCGAAACACCGAAGCGAAGACCAGCTCGTCCGCGTTCACGAGCCGCAGCGCAAAGTGGCAAATCTGCATGCGGTTGTGCGGAAGCTTCACGTCGGGTTCGAACGTCTCCGGCACAAAATCGATCGTCTTATTGGCCTCCGTATACTGGCCCAGGACAATGCTCCCAGCGTAAGGATTGTTCAAGTAGTCGGGCAGAAGATACGCGTTCTCCCGAAGCGATCCGGGAGTCGGGTCGTCGCGAACCTGCTCATACTGAAACTGGTGGCCAGACACGTTGCCATACAGCAGCGACGAGACCTCGTCCCCTGGCGGACCAGGCTGGTTCGCCGTCACGTCAAACCCCTCCAGGGTTTGAGCCGGAGCGTACGGAAGGGTCAAGCTGCATGTCTCCTTGAACTCCGTGCTGAAAAATCCAGGATTCAGGGAGGCAGCCTGCGTTCCACCAGAAATGTAAAAGTGGTCGTTGCCAGTTTCGACGTACGCCCGAAAGTCTGGATAGTGGAACTCCTCATGTGGAGACTGCGCGAACACCACTAGTTGATACAGGAAAAACTGGACAGATACGCAGGCTGATCTGCCGAAACATCTCCGCAAGCCGTCACGCCTCCTGACGGGTCGAGAAAGTGGGGCCGGCTGCAAACGCCTCGCGATGGTGCCGGTGGAATGCCCAGTCAAGTGCCAACCCATGTCGCAAGACTACGCACACTCGGTCACGGACTGCCGCGCGCGTTCGAATGCCACCGAGGCATGCGCGAACATACGTTTAGTGAATCTTCAGCTGAGACGCCGGTGTATATCGTGGTTTAACATCAGTTCATTTAATATTTTTTCATTTTTCAGGATTAAGTGAAGATGACAGAGATTCGTTTTTACATCAAGAGTACTCGGCTCACTTGGCCTCAAAAGAGATACTTTATGTGGACGTTCCGTAAGATGAAGAGATTTTCCAGGATCGTCCGCGGCGATCGCCGTTTCATTTTACTAGCGCAGATTTTCGATGGGGTGTGGAGAGTGATGACCTAAAAAGAGCTGGCTTAAAAGCTCTACCCAATAGGTCAACGATCCACAAGCTCCGAATTTCTCTCGATTTGTTCAAGCTCAGAAGCTTATCTCCAGGATAAAGTTAACACTCCGAGAACGACGGATCTTTCTCTCAGGGGGATTCGGATGACTTTTTCTGTTGAGGCACATCCTCCTGGAAGTAGAACGTTTAGAACACGGATACGTCGCACAAAAACTTAAAAGGGACAGAGTTCAAGATCGGATGGAATTGAGATCATCGATACATTCAGCGGCAGGCACTTTCAGAGAAAGTCACGGAGCTATTTCTTGCCAGACTTCTTACCCGATTTCCTGGGCGCCTCTTCCTCCTTCTTCTGCTGGCGCTCCTTCTCCTGCAGGACCTGCTTCACGCAACGCTGCTCCTCAATCAGGAAAGCGCGGATCACCCTGCGAGAAATTGAGTTGAGATAGTTTTCAAGTTGGCACGATTTTCTTCTGAGATCACGAATCAAAGATGGTGCACTATCGTTCAATGACGTTCAACACACGGATACTTGGAGATAATTGTTCAACACCAAAATTGACATTGCTCCTATGATGAAGAGCGACGCCACCCGGCGCTTGGTTTCTGTAGGAAGCTTTTGACCTAATTCAAACAAGATGGATGCAAGAACAGGCTTCGAAGCGTCCCCTTTTCAATAACTCTTGAAAGATCGTCATTTACTTTAGATGGAATTAAGAGGCGATCCTGGAATCGGCCTGAAGATGTATGCCAAAGATGAACCACTTTTAAAGGAGCGAAAACACAGATTTAGATGTCAATTCAAATGCGAAAAGTAAAATACCTCGTCCTGACCGCCTTGGCGGAGAGCGTACCACCGTAGGCACGGGCCACCTTGCGCTGCCTCTGCTTCAGACGGCTGTACTCCACCGGACGCACACGAGGAATACCGTTGAGCTTCCTCTTCGTGTCACCGCACAGCGGCTGGCGGGCCTTCTTCTTGATGACCTGGTACGCAAGTCGACCGCCAGGAGTCTTCACCATGCGGTTCTTGTTGGACCGGGTGTTCCAACTCACATGGCGACGAAACTGCATACGCTGCACCATCTTTACCGTTCTTTGCCGCTAAATATATCTACTCTACCGACCTCCTGTAGATACCCCTGGAGATTGAAGACGAGAAACACAAGTTACACTTTTAAGACGCTTTGAAACGAGGTATTTGCAACAGCACACGAACGACACACGCTGCAACGGAAAAACATGAAATAAAACGCACGCTTGAGAGATACTAAATGCACTAGAAGAACGCGACCTTAAAGTTTTCATCATAACGCGCACTAGGAAACACGACTCTTTTAGAATGCCAACAATGATCACGCTCTAAGAATCGACTAGCCTGCGCCGGCATGATCCAGTCCTTTGCGTATCTAAAAAGCTAACCCTACCCGGACACCCATCGACCCACTATGATACTTCGGTCTAAAAGAGTATATAGCATGACCATCCCGCGCGGTATATTCGGAACACCAACCATACCTCTGAATCCGACTAAAAACTCCGACAGGAGTCTACTAGAAGCCACTGCAACGCAAACGATGTCAGGTGTACTCTGCCCAGGCGCAGCGAAACCTCTTCAACCCCTCTTCCTGGACCCTTTCTCGGTGCCCATCAAGAGACTCCCACTTTGAAGGCATGCCACACAGACTTCCGCCGGGGCAGGCGTCGGCAGATGCTGAACTCGGCACCTAAGCCTCTGTGAGGTCCACCTCTTTGCGTCAACTTTTCTTCTTCCATCGAATGGTCTCCGAAATCCGGATGACATCCCGCACGCACGGACCATGCACCAGCACGCACTGATCTCGAAAACTGCCTGCGACATCATCCAAATCTCAACTAAACCTTCCATAAATCAAAATAAACCCCTCCCCTGTCACGACACTACTCTTTCCCTGCCCCAAGTGGCTGCCCCCACTGGGGCTGAAGTCTCGACCGTACGTCAACGAAGCTTACCAAGCGCAACACTCTCCACTCTGAGAACCGGTCCAGCATTTTGTGTCTTGCTGAGAAGCGCGCAGTGGATGCCGCGAGTACGTCACACTTCTAGCTGTCCGAAGGATTATCTGCCGAGTCTCCTCGCTCCATGCCCTGCAAAGTGCCCGGCGCCCGAATCAATGCGAGGGACAGAAATTTGGATTCGACGGCCATCTGCTTCTTTGCGGTCGGATGTCGTCCGAGTCGACACCAGTCCAGTAAACGTTCGGGACGGATAGAACTTCTCCGCGCTCAACGTCTGCGATTCCAAATCCTCGCGAGAGCATTGTACAACCGAACAGAACAAACCTCGATAAGGTCTATTGACTGATCTGTTAGCGTCGCGCCCTTCCACCTGCACAAATACTCAAGGACCACCTGCAAAGAGGTTTTAAAGCTCGGCCTCCTGTGGGCATGTTCCAACATAGCAATGCATTTGTCATTTTTAGTTATGTCATCGGGAAACAGCTTAAACAGAAGCATAGCCAACAATCAAATCGTTAACGGTTCGCTGAGAAATTGCCGACAGAACTGCCTGGTGCAGTTGTTGCTACTGAAAGTCGTTCAACTTTTTAACCATAACCTCCGTCGGCGTTATCTCCTGAAAGTTGAAGTTCCGCTATATTAGTGATATGTTCGGCCGAACCGGAAGGAAGTTGCGCGCCTCCGCTTCCGCTGACTAGTCTTCACCACTACAGTAGTAGTAGTAGCAATTTGCTCTGCATTGGGGCTGCTGTGCTACAGGAATCGCTTCACTATCTACACCAGTAGTGAAGGCTGCTTGTCTACTACCCCCGCCAGGACCCATGGTTGCGTTATGCTTGGCAGCGAGAAAATGCTCCTACCGAAGATTGAATCGCGCGCGACAGACTGCTTCTCCATCGACAGACTGTTGTAACAGAACGCTCCTGGTAGCCGCACGATTGGCACCACTCGCCATAATCGCGCCGTCGTCTGCCTCAAAGACGGTTTCACGCAACTGCCAGAAACTGTCGCGAATTGAACCGGCAGCTTCACTACGCGTGCACGGATTAGCATTGTCGTCCAGGAAGAAGGAAACAAGGCAGTGGCGCCAAGCGAAGCATATTACTTGCCACACGAGACCAGCCGACATCCCTGCATGAATGTCCACATCCGACTCCGCGAGACCAATCAAATTCGTCCTCGAAATTAAAAGCGACATCGCTAAGGCGAAAACCGTCGCTACGAATACCTGCAAAAAATAAGCCTCTGGCGCGTCGACCGGCCGCAGGGCCGCACCGCATGGACCCCAGAAGATCGAGCTCGGAATGTCTTTGTCAACGCGATTACGCTTCGAGCCTCCGGCATGCAAAATGGACGCGAAATAGAATTTTGCGACGGAATCAAATTAAAATTTCAAGCGTCAACTCCTTCCTATGAGATTTGATCTTCCTTAGGTTTTGCTTGAGTCTTCACTTCGCCTTCACTTCACTTGGTGGATGGCACAGAATGTCTAACGAACCTTCCCCAGAGGGGACAACTCCATTTCCACCGCTACGAAATACATCTGAACCTTTCGCTCTGGACAGCGACACGACCCGCGCAACCACTGGTACTCGTGTTGATGCAATCCCGGATCGAGCACGGATTCACTCACGACAGGGACACCGAATTGACGGTGACCTCCATCACCGGACAAAGCTCGTCGCAAAACCCATTGGACTGCAAGAACCTCCCAACACCAAAGACACAAGACGACGAGACGCCAAAATCTACGCCTGGACGAGATACACACCCCCATCTGTCTGCGAAGTGCACCACCAGTGCGCAACCATCGCGAAAAAAGTCGCGCGGAACTCGCTTCAAAATCGTACTCCGGAACGGATCGAAGACCACACCAAGACTCAAGACGACGAGACGCCACAAACGCTCGGACGAGATACACGGCGCGCGCCCCCATCTGTCTGCGAAGTGCACCAACAGTGCGCAAGAGAGGCCGCCCTTTGTATATGAAATGCACCAGCACGAAACAAGTCGCACGAAACTCGCCTCAAAATGACTCCGACTTAAATTTGACGGGATCGTTCTTCAATCTTTTCAGAACAAATGCTTCAAACGTTTAATAATGAGCATCGTCACTGAACGTCGTCGCCAGAATTCAACTACTGTCACTGTCGGTGAAAGACTGAAAGCGGCAGCCCGCGCGATCCATATCATATGATATGATACGTCGAGACAATGATCAATGTGTTTTGAAGTTCACGACGATTGGCAATTTGAATTGCCAAAACCTTGGCTCAATCCTGGGCTAGTCCTTATGATCAGATCATGACAGTCATAATGGTCCATTGACCGCCGGTGGGCGTGCACTGTGCGGTTATTCTCCGATTCGAGTCGCGAGTTCGCATCAACATACTTAGCATATCATACGCACGTGCTATTGTTACATCATCATGATCATGACAGTCTCTCGAATAACAACTGAAAATATCAAAAATTTGAGGCGACACGAAAACAGCATACTGAAAAGAAACTTGAGGTTGAGCAAAACTTAAACTTCAATACTCTGTCTAAGGACCGGGTCAAAACTCTATGCACGTGACGCGAATAATTTTCAAATTCTAGCTCTGTCACTTTACAGGTAGTCTCCGGACTCCGTATATCATGTCCATCATATGTCTAGAAAAACTCTTCGTCATCAGACCCTCACCACCGAACATTTTGAGGGGTCCATACTTTGTCCGCACCCAATTTGGATTCAGAAAAAAGACGTGGGAGTTACGGCGCTTCAAGGTTCGGTCATGTGTGTGCGTTTCTTCCATCTTCGGCATGACACGATGTACCGTCGCCCTGGTGCTGCCCTTCGTATAGGACGACCATATTTGACCGATATTTACCACCAATTCTTCAGTGTCTGAGTCGGTCGAGTTTTTCGTAGGTCTGTTCGGTAAAACTTCCTCGTAGACACCATGCTTCTTCCAGAAGTCTTGCAATCTCTCTGGCCAATCTTCGACACTGAAATGCCCGGGGAATTGGTCGAGCACGCTCCTTAAATTGTGAAAACCTCCGAGAGATCCAAAAATCTGAAGGTCATCATGATCGAACGTAATTTTTTCCCGACCGTCGACTATGCGATACATCTTCTCTCTCGTCTTCTCACTGTTGATGACCTCCAAACCACCGACGGAGTCTTGACGTAAGATCGTAATCAACCCGAAATCCGCGTGGGCGGGCATACGGAAGTGATTGAAGACTGCGTCACTCGACTCGATAACATATTCGTTGCGTTTACCACTGCCACAGTATTCGTTCTCGAGCTTCTCCCTCAGCTCGGCTTCAGTCATACGGGGATAATCTAGAAAACGCTGAACGCCCCAATGATCCCGCATGAGATCGTCGACGTTCAGATCTTCCGGCCTTCCAAGTCCCTCCCACAACAGCCGCAGAATTAGTTCGGAAATAGCTGCAAACTCTGTATAGTATTGATTAAGATCGTCTATATTGTAAAGCGAGTGATCAATGTCCCTGCTGACTTCTGTTGATCCCATCGCATTCTGAAGAGGATCCCAACCTCCGATCAAGTTTGTCAAGTCATGCATGTCCTCAGAGAAAGTTTCTGTGCGCAACGTTTTGGATCGCTTGGACGGAGAAAACTGCTGTAGAAAAGTCCTGGCATTCCGTTCGTTCGCGGGTGTCAGAACATTACTACCACGCGCAAGCTCCGTCGCAATTTGGCCAATCCATTTTGTGTTTCCGTTGTAACGATGGGGAAACTGTGTTTTCATTGCATCCTTCCACCATCTTTTGCTTGACGGATCCTTGAACTCGTTGTCGTCTTCTCCATCCGGAACCAAACGACACTGACTGTCCGTTTTTCTGGGCGTGTCATATCCGTCCTCGGCAAACGGAAATGGGCTGGACTTCCCCTGATCAAAATAGTAATTATAGCTTCGTACAGTCTCCCTCTGTTTGGGTACATCCGCCAGTCCAAGCGGGAACCCCGGGTACTTGGTGGTCAGATACGAGCGCCTGTCGTCCCACTCGAAGATTTTATGTCCTAGCTGCCACATACGATCCCAGAGGGCATCATCGCGAGTGTGTCCCTTAATCTTACAGAAGCCGTAGGTCTCAATGGCTTCCTTCATCAATCGCACCACTCGCCAATGCTGCACGAATTTGGCCCTATCACTATAGTCGAAATCATATCCTCGAGGAAACGCTCCGGACACGTCGACGACAGGGATGTACTCCTTTTTCACTTCCAGAACAGGTGTCACACCATCGTCACCGTGTGGAACTTGAATGACCCCGAGAACTTCAACTACTGGCCAGAGGCAAATCCACACGAAAGCTCGACCCAGAGGCAGCATAGCGACTTAGCACTGTTCAGCAATCTACTACAGGAGAAAGTTGAATATGGACTAGCAAACGCTGCTCACGCCTAGCAGCAAACTGAGAAAGTTAAATCAAAGCGCCAGACATTTGACAGTGACGTTCATTGACATGGACGAATGCTCAAGCAGAACAGAATACGTTCCTTGAGATCCGAGAAGGGGTCCACATTTTTTCGCTTGCGCGCTCGCGATCTCCACACTTTTGACAAACTTTCATATCATTTTCACCAACGCTGACGATAGAATACGACTTCCACCAACGCTGACGATATGCATCGAACACGCCATGTCAATAAGCTTCAGACTGAGATCCAAGGCCTCCTCGACTTTCAGTTTTTTTCGTGTCCAAATCGGAATATATTTTATGCTGGCTTAAGAATGAAGTTTCGTGAAGCTCATTTAGATTCGAGACCCCTTTCTCTATACTTTTTTCATTTCCAAAGCGAAGTAAATTTTATGTTGGCTGATGCATAAACCTTCGTATCCCCTCCGTTCCCGAACTATTAGAGAGACCGCGAATCTCTTGAAAATGATAAGGGAACCCGGGCCGGTCCCTCTACCAAACATTGCGTCTCTTTCTGCGTTGAAATTTGAACTGGGAGCAATGGGGGTACTCCCTATTGCGCTCAAAAAAGTGTCTACCATTCCGTTTCTGCTTCTCCAAACCCTATCTCATGAGACGCACATGAATGTGTCTTCACGCAAATCCCGTCTCCATCCGTGGGCCGAACCAAGCTTTTCTACTCGCGTGCCTCATTAAGGATATCTTCATGGAAACTTGGCACTTGGCGACGCAAAGAATCGGCGACACCCACCTGCGTGGCGAAAGCCTCGCTGTCTCCAGTTTTCATGCGGAACGGCTTCTCAGCACAGTTGCCCTCACACGCTTTTGAAATCGCATTCAGTGGTAGAGCACACGCAGGACACATACCTGGAGAGAACACTCAAGTAGCACAGCTTCGGCTCAAGTACATGTAACATCATTCAAACTGAGCCTCGAAAGCTTGTATGATCTGGTTAGGGTTCGAGAAATCATACGTACGACTTTGAATCAGACATCAATGTACCTGCAATGGAAAATAAGAACTTTTTTGAACTCTGATTTGCTTTTGGCCACCTGTGACCTGAGTTTCGACCTAAACCTTTAAGCATTGAAAGAAATGGCTGAGAAATTAAAAGACATCCTACTGAGACCGTCTTTCTAAAACTTGATTACACGAATATACTTTGGTCTACAATTATAGACTCTTAGACTCGACAGAGTGATGCGTGGTTGCCAGACTTAATGATGCCAAATACTGCATCATCCGCAGATCGTTTTCTTTCGTGAGAAGACAAGGAAATTCCGTCGTGACATTCCACCCAGCGTCTCTAGGGCCCGGGTCACACTAAGTGGACTGTGCAGTGAAGAGGACTGGTCCCGAGAAGTTCAAAAAGTGCTCGAAGACTCACTCGGGCAATAGCAACAAGGAGAAGACACGTAGCAATACAGGAATCCAGCACCAGCGAAATATGCACTTTTGTGACAAAACGGGCGAAACACATTACGCTTATTATTAAATGCTTGAGGAGAATCTTGTTTTGATTCCGGCCGGGCGGATATGATAGAAAACCTTAGTGATGTAATATCGAACAAACCGTTCAGTAGTATACCAGCGGATTCTAATCTTGAGGCATGACGTGGTTTAAAGATGCCTCTGGTATGATACCGCGTTTTGTGGGGTTAGCGAGGCAAGGGTCGTCTTCAAACTAAAAAAAGTGCGCCTTGCAGTTTGAAGATGGCCTGACCCAGTTTGAAGATGCCCCACGCCTGGTATCATACTAGGGGGCAGTTTGAAGATGGCCCCGCGCAAATCGGACCCAAATCGCCCTCGCACTTGCTGGGCTAAAAATTGATTCTAATTCCAATTCCGACATTCCAATCGTCACGCGATGCGCAAAGTGTGGCTGTGACTTCCAATCGTCACCTTGGCTTTCGTTATCCCCCTCTCCCCCCCCCGAACTACGAGACAGCACTGCAGTGTGCGCGCGCGGGCTCCGTTTGACACACTACACACTAAAACAACGCGCGCAGCTACAGTATACTGCGCGGGTCAGTTTGAAGCTGACTCAGTATTTTTCGATTATTATACCAGCAAGCGTGCGTCTTCAAACTGGAAAGTCCTCTCAGAACTCCGTCATAGCTGTCATACGATTACACTTCGCATCCTGATGCGTCGTGGCATTATCCTGGAGGATTCCTGGATGCTTCGAAGGTACGTATTCGTTTGCTAGTCTCATCGGCGAAAGTAATACTTCATTGATTAGAAACCGATCGTGGGAACATAATTGAAAAAAACGCACTGAGATTCAAAACAAATATTGAAATATCCGAAATGGATACGCCGGACACTTTGTTCACCATTTCTCCCCCTAACTGCCTTTGACATCTCCCCGACTTCAGCTTGTCTTTGAGAATGCAACAATATTCGATTTGTGGAATCATAAATCCAAAAAACGACGCCCACGGGGATCTGATGTTTGACTCCCACAGTCGCCGCAGCGGGATCTTCCTGACCGTGATCAATACTAATAGCAATCAGTTTGTCGCCCCAACAAACCCAAACCGCACCCGATAAACGCGCGCCAAAAAACCCAGAGAAAAAGCAAAAGATATCCTCAGTGTGAGGCGAAAATCTGCCAGAGAGGATTGATTTTCGCACAATGCTGCGAAACTCAGTCTGAATTATGTTTTTCGATTCGATATTTCTGCCGGTCTGGGAGCCTTTTTGACCCTGGAATATGTGCCAGTCTGGGAGTCTTTTTGACCCACCCTGAATACATCGCAAACGACAATACAGATCCAAAGATACTAGTCGCCAATATTGACAAGTCCTGTGACTATTTATGCTGAGTAACCTTTAATATAATAATTCCCGTGTGACACGCCATCGTAATAATTATTGCTTTGACCATGGAGATGCTGATACCTCGAGTTGTCACTGATCAGGTCTCGCGAAAGACCTCGGTACTGAATGTCCCCCTTTGAGGCATACTGCTTTCCATTCTGTTGTTCCTCGTAGGAAAACCACTCGGACTTTTCCATCGCGGAGTTCATAACAGAGTAACCAGAACTAGCATTACTTCGGTTCGAGGTTGAGGGTTGATGATAAATCCGCTGCGAGGAGTGTTGTTCCTGTGCTATGGTCTCGGCTCCCCCTTCGAGAAACGGGCCGAGATCCTCCGTGCGACGGGTATGGGGGTACCGCGTATTTGGCTTTCTGGGCATACTCTTCATAATGCTGTCGCCATTGAAGTATCGTCGATCATCCGCCGCCGCGTCATCAGAGTAACCATTCTGCACTGATGCTGCATAATTTTGAGGCATTGGATGCTGCAGACTCTGCACAGTGCAGTGATTGTAGGTTTTGTGCAGATAATTCCGTTGCCTTTCGGTTCTTGCTCGATTTACCCTAGCTTGCCCTGCTGGACTCCAAATGTATTTATTGCGAAGCAAGAAATGGTTGTAAAATCCCAGATAACGATCGCGCTCTTCCGCGTTTCTACCGATAAATTCACCGAGAGCATGATCAAACCAAAAACAATGTCTGACAATGTCGTGGTTTGATTCCATCCTTGTGTTGTTCAACGTATTACTATTGCGCCACCCACTCGTGTTGGTACTGGTATGGATCTGTGCACTGGTTGATCGGCGACCCCCGCTGCAGTCGCTCCGTGACAGATGATCATTCGGAGACGAAGACCCACCCAGTATCGCCGGGACCTCTCCATAATGCTCCTTGTATCCGAAACTGCGTACCATCTCTTCGCCATTTTTCAGCCTGGCAAAACTGACCATCATTGGTTTCTTGCTGTCCACGCTCAGTCTTTTCCCAATCATTAACTCGCGGAACCGCGTCAGCAACGACCTGGCTCGGAAACAACTGAAACAATATCCGAGAGAGTTGAGAGACTTGCTATTCTTCAGCAGAACGAAGTTGCTGAGCATGTACTTGATCAGAGGACAGAGTTTCGTCTGCAACACAGGAGTGGGAATGAAATAGGGTCTCAATGTGGAGTGGCGAGAACCTTCATAGTGGTCCGGAGTGCCCCGGGGTACGAGTACGACCCACGGGCCGACAACAAGGTCAGGCATGTGAGGAAGCCTCCGTCTGTTGTGACTATGTTTGTTGTACGTGTGAGCATGATACGAAAACCGACCACCGTGTTCCACTTTGTAAGTTGGATCGCTTGCATTAGGGCGAGGATCAGAAGGAAATGGCGTGAGATAATGGTCGTGAAGCAAATATTTTTCGTCGCCCGACAAGACACCATCTCGAAGCTGCCGCCGCCAGATTCTATCCTCTTCAAGCACAACTTGCCACGCTTCCTCCGGTGTTATAAACTGGTTCAAAAAGCTGTCATCATGAGTGGAAAGCTCGGTGCTGCTACTACCCCCGCCAGTACCATTGCTACTTTGCGCATCGTGTTTCTTCATAGACGTGTGTCCGAAATCTCCGTGGCCAGGTCGGTGCCGAGGCATTGGATACTGGGTATGGAACGCCTTCACTGTCTTCTCCAAATGATCCATAAAGATTTTGTCTTAATATAAATACCAGACCAGCCAACCTGCTATAAAGCAGGTCCATGCGCTAATAATATACATCCCCGAGCCGCGTCCACGCGTTACGGATGCACGTGACTAGTTTTGAGGGGGCTGGCCGAAGAAACGAGAATGCGAAAAACAAAAAAATGCGGAATGAAGGGAACCTATGCCCTAACGCCGCTTTTCCGCAAGGAAGCTCGGCCTTGCGAGTCCTCCTGAGGTGACTGTCCCAACTCTTTGCTAAGTGAGCGCAGAGCGCCGGATGGCTTCAAGTTCTGCCCCTCTCTGCCCGCTCACAGCTCGCGGGTGGGATGGGGATCGAGAAGATAACAAAATACTGCCTGCCGCGTGTCCTGCCGCCGGAAAGACGACGTGGACGGTTAATGCGACCTGGGCGGGGACGAGGCGGCGTGCGCGTCGCGTTGCAGCGCTGGAGGAAACATGCCTCAGCGCAGCGAAGGATTGTCAGAAAGCGGCGCCCATATCATGAAGACGATCAGGGAGGGCACACCAAAGAATCTAAATGAAAGACTAGCACCCTTCGTTGCGCTAAGTACTATCAGCGCGGGCATGACAATCACTTACGGCGACAAGTAGCCCTTTCTTCGCATAAACAGGAGGAGAGGCAAAGTCGTTTGAGTTTTTCGAGCTGTCTGCCGCTCTGTTGTCACCTGTGAGCTAAGGATTCTCGCGCGCTTTTCTTAGTGCCATTTTTCGTCAATTATGGACGACGCCGACCGCCGAGCTACCATCTCCCATCCTCAGAAGGGCTTGCAGGCAAAAACTCAACCAGAGGAGTTCTCACTCCAGACCAACTGCACTGGAGGTGACGCTCGGACAGACTTCGTCACTCCCTGTTGGCCGAGCGCTGTCGCGTGCATTAGCCGTGCCCCACATAGGACAGATCAGGACTGGGGAGTGCGTCGATGTCAGCCCACTCCACTAGAAATTGAGAAAGTTCGCTCCTGCTTCGGGTGAAATTGAGACCTGCGAAACAGAAGGAACTCCTGACGGGCGCCAGGGTCGGCTCCTACTCGCTTGTTTACAAAAGCGACAGGAGGCCCGCTAGCTTCCTTGCCTGCATAAAGAGCGATTCTTTATGATAAGAAATTTTACCTTGAAAGTTATTTGTATAGGAAGTCGTTTCCGAAAGTGAGATTCATGACCACAAAGGGAGGGAAATTCGTTGGTCCAATATTGCGGATGTACGTGACCAAATGGTCTGGATCCGCGCCACGCGTTTCCTCATCCGTGTAAGGATTAACGAAAGCGTGTGTTTCGTGAGGGTTGTTCAGCGGATCGGGAACAACATGAATCAAATTCTCCCAAGAATTCTGCCAAGAAGCCGACTTGTCATTCCCTTGAGCAGAATCACATCCTTTCATGTCTGAACCTGTCATGTCTGAGGCTCTCCCCTCTGTTTTGCACTGCAAAACTTCATCACCATAACCACGTATGCGATTAGACGGAGAATGGGAACAGAAAGCCGCAAGACCCTTCACCGAGGGCTCCGTACAATCCATGATGGAAAGTCGCTGCGTTTGGAATGTAATTCCGAATTACGCACTCCTTCTTTGTCCTTCCGCGAGATCTTAGAATGGCCTTCTGCCAAGATATTTGGTCGATTATCCAAAGAAGTGAGAGAGCTTAGAAAGCGATTTCCTCGACCTTGACGAATGCTGGATCAATAGTCAGGAATGAAAGAAGACCTGTAGAGATTAGAGTACCTCAGTACCAGTCGTCGAATAATCAACCGCGACAGCTTAGTCGTCGTAGCCCCTGTGCGAGACCTTCTACGATATGTTTGGATACACGATTCTGTAATACACAAAGCGTGTCAGCTTCATAAGACTGAATTCGGGCTCAATTCTACGTTGCAAGCAGAACCAGAAAAACAATCCTATTGTTTGAATGAGCATATACTCTCGTAGGTACTAGATTCGATATGACACGGAATCCACCTTTGGTGGCGGTGCTTCCTCGTTAAAAACACCTCATTCGAACATTCTTATCGACGCCAGTCTCGACTTAAACATCGTCTCCAATCATTGTCTCCAATCTCGACATAAAAATTCGAGGCGACATCCCCAAACGAAGGAGGAACCTGAGAAAGTGAACATCGCCGAGGCGGACTCAAGGGAATGACCAAAAACAAGAAATTAACGAACTTCTGCAGAACCGTGAACAACCTGCGGGCAGCGACGGAATGCACTCAACTCACTCAAACGCTGAAAAGCACATCTCTCCTTGATCTCCCACTCAAAACTCAAGCGAACAGGACATGTCGTCGACATTTTCGGGACAATGGATCGCAGGAAACAAAAATGACTAGTAGAGCTTTGAATATGGGATCATCAGAATGGGGATCAGTCTACTAGCGACGAGCAGAAAATCGGTATGATGATCTCACAAGCCGTTCAGAGTTTTGAAAATGAAGTATTCCAGGCTTTCGAGAAGACCTGCACGTTGTTCTACACCTTGGCGGTGTAGAAGATTGACGACGTTGCCAGTAAGAAGTTCGAGCGCGCAGAGGAAATCGGAGCCCTGGGACCTGTAGAATAGGGGATACTGCTTGTTCGGATTCGCACCGTTGACAAGGCTTATGTTTATGCCGAACTCCCCATGAGCAGGCGCCTTGGCGGCAACCAGGGCTGCGTGATGTACTGCCGCAGTCTTCCTCTGATGCTCCAGAACGCTAAACGGAAATTTGTTTTCAGGTCCTTGTGCGTCAGATTTCTGCGTTTTTCTTCCGTTTTTGCCATCACCAGAACTTACAGCACCGCCTTCGCTAGAATCGCTCGGGCCAGATTGCTCAAGCATTCCCCCTCGCTTCGAAGCTGTGTCGTGGCCCTCCCCTTGATTGACTGTTGCATTGCCTTGTCCAGGACGCGGAAAGTCCTGTTGATGTTGTCGTCCCAGAGAACTCGCCGCCGCCGCCGCCGCCGTATCCTGGTGCTTCTGCTGCGCCACCGCAGTGCCCACGTTGGTATTGGTTGCTTCACTAGGTCGGCCCAGACTCTGCGGCGACGATCCGACGAGAGCGTTCAGTCCGCGAGTGTTCTGATGGTTGAGTTGTTGTGCGTCAACCACCGCAGTTGCGTTGTAATTATTGCTCGCTATGTTGCTCATCAAATTCGAAATGAGGTTGCCACTTCGCTGGAGCAGCTCGCCTCTGAGTGTGAGACCGAAGTTGCCCTCAATGAAACATCGACTTGCACCTGTATATCGTAGGCGAAAACGCAAAGGAATGTTCAAGTACTTGGAGAGGAGCAAGAGAAGGTGCCCAAACAAACCTAGTGCCGCGCACACCGCATCCTTATCCCGCAGGTCTTGCCGATACAGTTGGGACGACTGTGCCAAATGCAAGCCGCGAATGGTGCGTCCGTGCCCATGGTTCTCAATCGGGAGAATGGTGGACAGTTCTCGGACCATCGTTTGCTGACGCGCTCGGAGCAAGGAGAACAGACGGGCCATATAAGCGGACAGCCGAACATTCTTCCCGTTATGACTGCAGTCTCCGGCGGGTGCTTCTGCTGTCCGGGATTTGTTAGCGTCGGCGGCGTCGCGTCCGGCGTTGCTCGAACTGCAGGACTGCTCACGCAATTCGCGCTCGAAGGTGCTTTTTTCAGAGGCAAGCCTCCGCTGCAAGGACGCCAATGTTCTCATATTCCGCTCAGAATTTTGTTTTTGCGCCTCCGCATCCTTCTCCAACTGCACCTTCTTCTCGCGGAGCTGCTCGACGCGCTTCTTGAGGGCCTCGAGTTTGCTTTGAACGGTGGACACCCGTGAGAAGGCCTCTTGAATATTCTGTGTCTGGTTCCGAGCCTGCCGAACATACAGAGCTCGTTGTCGAGCGGCGTTTTCGACCTGCTGTCCGATAAAATCCACTTGAGACTGCTCATACTCGCGTTCCCGAGCGGCGGTTGCGAGCGTCCGTTGACGGTCGATTAAATCGCTCAACTTCACTTTCATGTTAAACTCTGATCTGTTACCATTTAACTATATGGAAATCGCTGCGATCACGAGGGTAATGTCAATGATAGCGAAAGATATCATATTCTGCCAATTCAGTTGTTGTGCGGAGAAGAGCCCTGATTTCTGCTGCGACGTATATGAAAATTATTCACTACATATCTTTCGTAATTTTATGCAATGGACGACGGATGCATCAGACATTTCGACCGAAACGAAATACTCGACCCATACGAGTAACAAATGTACGATCAACCAGCATGCGGAAAGCAGCAAGTATACTTTTAAATCAGGAAATCTCTGTGCGACTTGAAAACGAGGAGACCACTGCTCAGAGCGGGTATCCAGCGTACCTCTTTTCGAGAACAACGCCTATAAGCGACCTGGAGCGGGACGAGTCACGTGTGGCTACTATCACCACTCCAAAACAGAAGTCAGTAAGCACATACAGCTTCGCAAGCATCCATCACTTTTAATCTTCGAGAAGATTTCCACGACACACGTAGACAACGTCCGCGCATAGACGGTCGCGGTTGACCACTCTTTTTGTCCGCTCAGAATCATCCTGCACGCAATCTGATGAATCCCACTCAGAATCCTGTGGACTCGAGAGGACTCATAATGCCGGCTTGTCTCACAGCGCGCACGAAACAATAAAATCAAATGACGCTCGACCTGCACCGGTATTCCGTGAACTTTTTCGAGTGGGTCACTGGCTGCAGCAGTACTAGCACCCCATTTAACGGTGCAGCCATCTGTCGTCTGTAGTCGCTGGTGCCAGATCACGGAGATCGCACCGCCAGATTTGTGACTCGAAGAACAATACATACAAGAAAAGGGTCGGAATGACCGAGGGACGCTTTTCCACTCCGGACCTGAACTCAAGTGTAGATCTAATGCTATTAACTGCTGGGCTTCAGGCTACTTTCTGAAATCCATCAAGAAGTTTTTGGGCTTCAGTCAGTCTTATGAAACCATCGGACGGACTGACCACCTTTGTGCGGAAGTGATTGAGAGCCTTGATCATAGCGTCGTCTGCCTGCCTTCCCTCTTTCCGGACCTTCCCGTTGAATCCTGCACTGTTATCTGACCGTTCTCCTTCTCGAGATGTGATTTGAAATTTGGTGTAGGTGCCGAGCCCGTGTGATATATTTCTTCTAGGAGTATCCTTTTCCTCACCGGACTCATTCCCGCAGAGGAGTCCGTTGCAGTCGTGTGTCAACGAGCCTACCATGGAGAGATATGCAAGCCCGACGGGACCGTCGAACATACTCGACAAGACGACCTTGACACCACCAGTTCGATCTTGGCACCTCTTGTTCCTCGCTACCACCATCTGAAGGATTTCGAATGAGCGTAACATGCCGTATAGCGTGGGCCTGAGAATGAGATACTCGCTTGCGTCGAAGACTTCCTCCACTCCTTCTGCCCGTCCACTCAGACAATGACAAGCATCCAGGAAGCTTTCGTCGCAGGCGACCTTAATCCCTGTCTCTTTCGTGAACTCTCGCCAGTCCGCGCAAAGTTGTTCCAGGCTCTCGAATCGAACAGGTTCTTCAAAATACTCAATCTTTCCTTTCGCTGTCTCACTCAGGGACTGGATGAATCGGATTGCATCACGTACGGACCAAGCTCTATTCGCGTCCAATCGAATTTTATCAACGCCTGATTGCGCGACGCTTTCGATCCGTGAAACATCCATGCTGAGATCAACAACTGCACCACTACCAGTATTGCCCACCTTCATCTTTTGAATGCTCTGTCCCACGGTTAAAGAACCAGGATCCTTTGGACTGGCACTGTCCCTCGTAACGACGCCTTTCGTGATCGCGACGCACTGACCAGGAGGCCGAGCAGGAGCTGCCACCGACGTAAGGTACGAACCTAAATCCGCAACGGAAGGAAGTCCAAGCTCTTGCTGTATGCAGTGAAGAATCGCGCACTCGATTCCGACCCGCAGTGAGGTGAGATTTCTGTTTTGGACCGAGAAGTCGTTGGCTTCCTGGCTCGTGATGATTTCGGCTACTAGATGGTCAACCAAGGAATCGATCTGTCTTCTTAGTCCCGGACCGAATGACGACGAAGTAGATGAAGATGTGAATGGACCGCAACTCAGACCACTGACACCGCCGGGATGAATGCAATTGCTTGCGGATGATGCACCATCGACGTCATACTTCAGTTCCGCATCTGCGTGAAACCCCAGCAGCGGACAGACCTCTCCGAACCCTGTTCTTGAAGTGCGAGCTCTGTGTGTTTCTCCCGACTCTGGGATTTCGACACCATTCGCAATGGCACCGCTTTTGGCGCGTCGTCCGGCACAGTGCGGGACACTGACGCTCTCCATTTCGAGTTGGCACAACCACCCTTCGCGGGAAGCCACACGCACTTCCTTTCCGTCTCCGTTGAAGAGAGGCATCTGACTATCGAGAGGAAGGCTGAAAGGATGAAAAGACAAGCGTG
>JACKZZ010008331.1_pt1 | contig 32648 bp, 19 predicted proteins | sample 8027871 | NCBI WGS metagenome assembly JACKZZ01 (sample SAMN15724774, study PRJNA655200) | protist metagenome | isolation source: fluorescence activated cell sorting (FACS) single amplified genomes of... | place: USA: West Boothbay Harbor, Gulf of Maine | collected 2000-07-19
TCCTCGTCCTCCATGCGGTGAACTCGTTTTTCGCCGCGAAGACGTTGGCGAAAATCTCCGCCGCACTCAGGGATGCCTGGAGCTAATTCTTTTCCCTTTTGCGTATAGCAAATGAATGAGTCTCCACATTCAATGCATGATCGCCCGAACACCTGTTCCATACAACTACGACGTGGCAGAGAATAGCCACGATATTCAGCTTTTGCAACCAAAGCCTTGAAGGTATGGTACCCACAGTTGGCGTCGGCCCCGCTCAGCATGGCGACCGCAGCCACAGTTCCAAGTGCGATAGAAGAAAGTTTCATCGTGCAGAAGAGCGTCGGTGTTTGAGGAAGTGGGTGGAAAGAATAAATGAATGTGCGAACAATAAATGAATGTGCGAACAATAAATGAATGTGCGAACAATAAATGAATGCGTGTGAGAATGTGTTCCCGGTCGATTTCGTCTCGCCGTCGTTTACCTTCTTGTTGACCAGTGCAATATACAAGACAAAACAACAAACAGACAAAAATGTTGAAGTGATTGCTGGACGACGGACTTCTCCTCCACCATCGTATTTTTATATATTTATATTTCTACAAAAGCAATGAAAGTCGGTCTTTCGTTTTTTTGTTGCTGCTGAATGAAATTGGGTGCTGAAACTTCATCCATCCATAATAAGTTGGATAAACCGTGCATAGACAAAAGCATGTTTTATAGATGGAATTTGTACTTATATAAATGATGTGATGTTGTAGTTGTCCGTCACCGGGGCCATGATGGATGCTAGTGTGCTCTTTGGCTGATTTCATATTAGCTGTTATTTACTTTTACTACGATTCACATGATATTATCATATTTTTAATATCATAATATCATTGTCACCCTCCATCAATAATTGCAATAATGTACTTACTTAACTTTTATCTTATTATGAAGTGAGTTTTGGCTCCTACATGTTCAACAACATGAAGTAAAAATCACGCACACATTTATACTTTGCACTTTACGCCCGATATGTAAAAAAAATATTTAATAACTTCGTCGTAGTAATTATTATCCGGCTATTCTACCTCCGCTTCCTTCTTTCTCGCCTCATCCAAAATCGCTTGTTGCACCCGCAGCTGTAAGCCCAAGGACTCTTTTTTCATCCGCTCGACTAAAGTAGAAATAGCTTTCATATCAGACCTCAAGTTATCGATTTTCTTTTGGTATAATGGTACTTGCCGCATCACTTCGTGGGTCTTGTGTAGGCCTGGTGCTGAATACAGTCCGTTGCGTTGGGCTTTCATACCCTCGGTCAACCGAATCTGACTCTCACTGAGCTCCTTCAGCTTTTCTTCCGCTTGGTTCAGCCTGGGCATAATATTTTCCATCAAGCCGTTCGCCATCAGTTGTGCAGGCTCAAGTATAGCATGTTCAGCTTTTATGCCATCATCAACAATTGTGCTCACTGGTATCTGTGCAGATTCTTCTACTTCTTCGCGTGCGTTTGCACCCTGTCTTGTGTCTATGGTCAACTGCTGTTCCTCGTCCGAGTCTTCCGAGTCTTCTCCAGCGAAGACGACGCCGCCAGCGAATGCGCTCATCGAGACTGGCCTGTTTAGTTCGGGTATTTGTTCTCTGTCAAATAAACAGGTTAACGGACAGGTGGCGTATCGCTGCTGCCCGAATAATCCCTGCCATCCCATGCAGGCAAAAAGCACCAAATTTGCGCGGGTGCAGATGGTGCGGATGTTGCGGCGTTGCGCCCGGCGTTGCCGCGCGTTGCGTTGTATTAGATCGCAAGATCGCATATCTACATATCTACGCAGCGACCTATTTATTTAATATATGAATACAAGAACGATGTACTCTGTATTGATGAATTATGGATCGAATTATAATTATATTATTTATTATTTATTATATTATGCTATTATGGAATAATTATGGGTCAGTGACCGACGAAAACACGAAAACGCGATGGACGTTCTCTCTGATTGCGTCCGATGTTCTTTTGACCGGTAGAGAGAAGAGTGGCTTGCCCAGAATCTCCACTGGGAATAGTCTAGATAAACTCATCTGGATAAACTCATTCCTAGCACTCAGTGCCATGCTAACCTTTGTCCCACGCGTACTTTTGGCGGTGCTCTTTGTGTCCGCTTTTCTAGAACAAGGCACTGTCCGGGTGGAAGGGTTCAGGGATCCGATCAAAAAAGTATATATTATCTTTAGTAATCACCTTGACATCGGGTATACAAAGAATGTCAATGGTAGTACATCGGGGGCCGTCATAAATCAATATTTCAATGAACATTTCCCGAAAGCCATTCATACTGCCAACGAAGCGAGAGCGAAGGGAGGGAACCCCTACAAGTGGATGACACAAAGCTGGCTCGTGAGCGCCTTTCTTCATTGTAACGATACGAAAGTTAATATCCACGGTCCAAAGTACCCGAACGATTTGCAGTGCCCCAATGCGTCGAGTTTGGCCGCTTTTGAAGCAGCTGTAAAGAGAAAAGATATTGTTTGGCATGCATTTCCATTCAATGCCGAGCCTGAGATGTATACGCCCGAGTTGTTCGACGCCGCCTTGAACTTGACCTTCGAACTTGATGACCACTTTGGGCACCCCCGACGAAAAACCCTTTCTCAACGAGACGTGCCTGGGTTAACTAGGGCTGCAATACCATTGCTTTCCAAGCGTGGCGTTCGCGCTGTCAGTGTTGGTGAAAACGCACAGGTCGCACCGAGCGCCGTGCCTCCGATTTTTCTGTGGAAAGATAATCATACAAAAACGGAAGTAGTCGGGATGTTTCATGGGTTAGGCTACGGTGGTTCTTGGCCTTCCTCGGCTCGAAGAAGCTTGGCAAGTACGAAGCGCTTGAGCAGGCTTCATGCAGCAGCAAAGTCGGCGTTTGAAGCCGCGGAAAATAATCCGGGTTACGCAGGAATGCCGGTAAACGAGTCGTCGCTATTCTATGTCGACTCTAATGGTGACATGATCATGCGCGCAGCAGCAAACATGTATGATGATGGTCCAGGCTTGCACTTAAATGAAGATGATGGAACTGTCGATACCCCGGGTGACCGGAACGAAGTCTGCGTTCGTGTGGATGCCGCGGGGGTTGCTTTATGCTACGCGTGGCGCATAGATAACTCTGGACCCCACTCGTATGAAGAATCTGAAAAGATTTTCGAAGCTTTCCGAAAACTGTTTCCTGAAGCAAGCGAAATCGTTGCGAGCGATGGTATGGATGACTTCGTACAAGACGTGTTGCCTTTTAAATCATCGCTCCCCATTATTAGTGCTGAAATTGGGGATACATGGATTATGGGGGCATCAGCAGACCCTCTTAAAGTAGGACTATTCCGTGCTGCCCAACGGGTATACTCAAGGTGCGCGCAAGAGAATTCTTGTTTGAAATTAGCAAACAATGATGTTCAAACGTTGAAAACGTTTGAACGGCTCCTTATTGTTGCAGGGGAGCACACATGGGGGTGGAATGGCGACCCATTGCAGTACAAAAGCTGGGAGAACAGCCAGCTGCAGAAAAGCTTGAAAAATGATGAAGATTTTCAATCAGCAGTCATGGGGTGGATTGAGCAGCGTAGTATTTTGAGAAATGCTGTTGCGGCTTTGGATCAAACTTCCACTTTAGCAAAACAAATTTTGGCTGCGTGGCACGACATTGAGGGAGCCAACGGTAACAGGCCCGACCTGGACATGGATGGGCGTTTAGATGATGCTGTTACTGAGCTGCAGAGTGTTTCAACCTGCGGAAAGTTTCAAGTCGGGTTCGGTATCGATGGGTCCATTGTGCATTTAGTGAAAGGTGAGAAAGTCCTCGCAGACGAAAATCACAGAATTGGAAGAATCCATTATCAAGGCATGGACAGCTCTTTTTTTAGACTTTACGTGAAGCAGTACATTGCGGGAATCTCTGCTATATGGCCGGAATTGACTGCGGAAGGCTTGTACAAGCCAGGCTTGAAATCCCCTGCTATCAGCTCAAACCTTACCTTGCTTCGTGTTCAGGCTGATAACATTAGTCAAATTGTTCTTTATCTGGGCGTGGAAAATAAAAGTGCGCACATAGAGCGAGGTGCTCCGGAGAAATTCGTAGTCAATATTACATGCCGGGATGACAAAATCAACTACGACTTGCGCTGGTTTAATAAAACTGCGACCCATATACCTGAAACCATATGGCTATCACATTTCCCGATGTCTTTGGAAGACTTGGAATCAAAGTCTGTCGCTGAATCATCTGGCCGTGTCACTTTGGATAAGTTGGGCTCTTCCATTGACCCTACCGATGTCGATTTAGGCTGTGATGGGATGAAACATCTGACTTGCGGTGTTCACTTGCATGCTGTAGGAGATGATGGTGTGACTGCCTTTTCGAGGGACGGGTCGATGATGAAGTTTGTATCTCTGGACACAGCACTTGTAAGCATAGGGGTCGCTTCTCCTGTACCGACCCCATTAGTAACCCCGAGGGTTACAGCAGGGGTCCACTTTGCCTTGGTGGGGAATATCTGGAACACCAACTACCCAGTCTGGTATCCATTCGTCAATGGCACAGATAACTCCCACAAATTCCGGTTTATTTTTGAGTTTACGCAGTGAACAAAACCTCTCGAGACGATTTTGTCTTTTTATAAAAAGTATATTGGCTGTTATTTACGTAAATAAACAAGTTTCAGAAACTGATTAATCGTCCTGAGTTGTCTTTTTATGACTACTAAGAGGAGAATACTGATGGAGTATTTTGATTTATACAGTTAAGTTATCATAACTTATGACAAAGATTGTTTTTACTTATGTTAATTTAATAACTTAACTTACAGCCATTATAAGTTAAAAGTTGTTAATTTATTACTTATAAATAGTAAGGCTGTATTTAATCAAACACTTCCTGTCTCAAATATCAAATTTTAGTGATCTCTATCACTATTCTCATCCATAAAGAGTGTCCTAGACACTGAGCTTTCATATTTTTATTACTAAGTAGTTTTATAGCAAAACTTCTCAAAAGCATCCATTTAAGAATCTAATCGTACTCGGAAGAGATCAGACCGTTCTTCTTCGCCAGAAATACCAATGCGCCCCATTCCGTATACATACTTTTCGTCTTTTGAAACAGCTATTGAATTGACATACGTCGGAAAACTCCCATCTTCAAAAAAGATTGCGCCACGGTCACGATACGTACTCGTTTTCAAACAAAAGGTAACGAGATGGAGATGTTCTAGGCCTTTCGCTTCACCTTTTTTCGTCTGTGATTTTCCTTCCAAACGCGAGCCGTCGTGCAAGTAAATAGGTGCCCCCGTTAGGTAATAGACCATATCCCCAACAATCTTAAAACCCAAGTATCCGTATGAAAATAAGTCGCCCATTCCACTTCGTTGCGATGGCAATGACGTTAGTCGCGCCACGATTTCAACGCGTTTGCTCCTTGTAGGCACAGCAAACAAATAACCAGAATTACCATGCACTCCGATCATTGCGCCTCCACGGTACGACGCGTGGTACCATACTTGCCTCCAGTTATAGCTCATAGATCCTGGTTTTGTCCAATCATAAGACCCAAAATAATCCAGTTGCAATCCATTTTCTAAGAACACTTCTACGCATGCTCTAGATGGGTTAAATCTGAGAATATCACCCTTTGCATTGCTAAAATATGCGCATTTGTCGGGGAGAACGACGATCGAACGGCAAATACAGCGGTATTTTCCGGTTCGTGGGTGCACCGCTTCCCCCTCCCCGCGTTGTGGATAATCATGTTTGGATATTGAGGAGCCGTTTGCTCCAGAACCTTGCGTAAAACAAACAAAATAACCGTATGGCCACGTCAAACAATACAGAGACCCCGAATGTGGGCAGCGCGCCATTGATAATATACCTTCCCCATTATCCAGACGACCCAAACATTCAAACTGCGATGATGCAGGATCAAATGCCAAAAAATATCCTCCTGGGTACGCTTTGTAACCGTCTGGAATTCCAGAGGACAAGGGAAGCGTTTCCATGCCGTCGGTCATGGTGTAAAACCCTACATGGGTACCAAAGTATAGCTTTCCAGACTCAGTGTCCTCAAAAAATGGCACGTGACTCTTGCCCTGCACAACAGTTTTTTCGTCACTCCCGGTCACAGTCGTCAGGTCCGCGATGAACTTCGGGGAATCTCCTCCGGCGTCAATTTTGTACATCTTGGCCCCGACGTCGTGTCTCACCGAACTCAATATGTAGAATATGTCACCATTTGATGCCGCTCCGAGTCCATTGTATGTATCATGGGAATCTTTGAATTGTGAATTAAAACGCTTGGCCTGCAACCCAACCATTGATTCAATTGTAGCCTTCACCCCATTCAAAATTACATCTTCAGCTGCAGGAGCAATGTTCTGGAAAGCACCATATACACGAAATGCATTACAAACTTCGTAGCCTCCTAATGGGAACTCCTGGGCTGTCGGAAAATATCCGTGGCAACCGTTGGCGTATCCGATGGATATTGTCCGCGGATACGGCGAGAATTGCTGTAACTTGAGCTGGTACTCCGAAAACATTTCCCCTGGGAAGCCCACGAGGCACAATCCACTGGAAGGGTTTCCAATGCTTACACTAACGACCTCAAAGTCCATACTTTCTCGGCTCTCACGACTCAATGCGCGATGCACCAGCTCTGCTGCATACTGGCAACATGCAGAAGGTGCCATTGTCATCGCTTCCTTTTCCGTATCTGCAGCATTCTTTGAGGCATTTGCTGCACTTTGAAGCCATTCTTGCTGTTGTTTTTCAAATGATATACTCTCACCATAAGTTTCAAGCTTTTTCAAGGGAACTTTACACGACATTACTTGGCACCTAAGCTCGGCAAGCCCATCATGGCAGTCGTTGGTGAAATCGCTTCCCGATCGGTCAGCAAGTAATTCCTTTATAGCCTCAAGGGCCTTTCCCCCTAACTTAAGCCCAACCTCTTCCGCGGCCTTGTAGCCTGATCGATGCCTGAGCGAGTTCACATCTCCACAGCAGCCATTCAAGTACATACAGGGTGGAGACCCTTGTATCGAAGATTCGAGAAATTTGCGAGCTGCGCCTGGGTAATCAGCGGATTCTTTCGTTTCTGGGCCAACGCATGTCGGGTGCATTGAGTAGGCTAGTAAGACACCAGTAATGCTTGATGAAGACTCGACCGAAATGAATACGACAACGTCTGCATACGGTACAAGAGGCCCTTTAGCATTTTGCCCTAAACATGTTTTGCCGGCTGTTTCAAACCATCGCTTTGCGCCACCTTTTGAAGGCGTGGGTTCTTCATGTACCCGTTGGCGTCGGTTGATAGCAATACCGCTCACAGGAATGCGTTTGTGCAACACACGCGAGAAGGTTGCTGTGTCTTTTGCGGCCTTTGCTGCATCTGCAATAGATGACTCTAAAAAATCCATATACGCATCGCTTGCAAATCCCATTCCAATAAAATTTCCGTTGGTCTGAGGTCCCGTGTGTGTGTGCGTACAACATACAAGGATTTGTTTTCTACAGGAGGGCGCCCAGCCTAACGTTTTCAAGACTTTGCTCTGCACCCTCCGTGCATACTCTGCGGTAGTTCCAATTAAGTCCAGCGAAACAATGATAACAGCCAAAGAGGAATCGTTCGAACTTCCGTTCAAGTAGACTGCAGTGCACTTCAACTCATCCTGGATCCCTGTACATTGTCCACGATTCCAATACCCACCGAGATAGCCACCTGCCTCCTGCGAATTTATTTTCCGCTGGGCAAAACCTACCAAAAGACTGGGCTCGCTGGCCACTTGACCGAACGATGACATATCTATAAGAAGCCGATACGTGTGTAGACAAAATATCCAAGAAGTGCAATATATTGAAAACTATTGCTTCTCCGTTGGATTCTTTCCTTTCTGGTCTCTTTGCCGCGTGTATGTTCAATGCCAGCGTCGTTCTTCTTGTGCAATCTGTCTTGCAAGTTGAACTTCTCTTCCCATGACAGGAAAATAAATAACAAAAATATAATCACTTCTATATATCTATATCGTTTCCCTATTACTGTCTGTAGTCTACTAGCTACTGTACCTGTAGGTAGCAAATGATGATGATAGATGATGGCATGATGGGGATAACATGGGGAGTCGTCAGTCGTCAGTGGGCGATTCCGGATTCGCCGAAGGTGCTACACGAGGGAACTCATGAACGCATGATTGAGCCCTATGTATATGGTGCACGTGCATGCGGATCAGACGATTCCCAGACGGTTTGAACGGCGAGTGGCATCTTGGGCAACCCGGCCTATGCTTGATAGATAGTACGGATAGCTGAAGTGGGCATGGAATCTTTTGCAGCGTCTTCGGATCAAGAAAAGCTGGACCAGGAAGGGGGACTGGTGTCATTGAAGGAGTGGAAGAGGAAAACAGTGAGTAGAAGCACAAATAGTGATGCCACTACTCTCGAACCTGTGCTCAAAAAACGTAAACAGAAACCTGTCTTGTCGTTTGACATGAACGAAGAATGCGCGTCTCCCCGGGAAGGAGAACGGGTGTCTATCATTACAAAGTGCCCTGAAGTAGACGTATCATTTCTTCCGGACAAGGACAAAGAGCTCCAAAACAAAGTTCTCCGAAATAAGTTGAAACAAAAGTACCTCGACGACCAAGAACAGACCAAGAGACAGCCCCTATTAATCACGTATTCATATTGGGATGGCTGTGGTCATCGAAAAGAAATTGAAATGACAAAGGGAGACACGGTTTTAGAGTTTTTGGATCAAGTGTGCCGCACTATAAAAAGCGAATATAAGGAATTAAAAATGCTACGAGGGATAGACCTATTGTACATAAAAGAGGACTGCATTTTGCCTCACGCGTGTACATTTTATGAATTGATCGTGTCGAAAGCCATGGGTTTAACGGGTCCGTTGTTTCAGTTCGATGTCCATGATGATGTTCGACTAAAAACGGACGTGAGGGTCGCGAGAGATGTGAGCCACCCAGGCAAAATTGTAACTAAGACTTGGTACAACCGCCATAAGCACATACATCCTGCTAGCAAATGGATTCATTACCGTGGGGAGGACCAATGATGGCACTACGGGATAAAATAAAGCTTCGCAGTGTGTCATATTTGAATTTCAATGATCACCTTCGATCACATCAAAATCTATCGCTTTTGGCAACTGGCAACTGAAGTTTTTCTTCTCATACATATGAAGCATTATATTACTATATATTTTGTTTTTTTCATAAGCTTACGATAAAACTAATATAATCAGTTATACATGAGTAGATACCGAGCTTAGCTAACTCTAACCATTCTGATTGGTATATATAAAATGGCTCGTGTGATACGGAACTTCCCGGGCCACTAAAAAAGGTTTGCACTGTTTTCTTTCAAAAACGAAACCTTCAAAGCTTTTCATTTCTTCTTTTAACATATATATTGATTTTGAACTGCATCACATTTAAAACTCTTCTTATTTTCAAATGTTCAAAAGATCTAATGTGGTTTTAGGAACAGCGCTCTCAATAATGGACCTGGACAGTCCCGCGTAGGTGATAAGGTGCTCTAACATGATCACTGCACACTTTGTTTCGTTTGTGAGCTTCGCTATTTTCGATTTGCTCGTGGCCATGCTTGTGTGCATCACTTTCCTCACGAACTGGCCCATGTACAACACATAATCCATCGTGTAATCGCTATGAAATTGCTTCAAAATTGTCAATATTCCGACGATTATTGGTCCACCATCAAAGTTCACCTTTCGCGAACTCCCTTGTGGCACCAGCGCAACAAGATTTTTTTGGTACGCCAAGTGCTGGGTGCAGTAAACAGAAAAGAGGAATAAAAGAAGAGGGATGCTATAAACTGGCTCGGACGTCACAAAAATGTTCTTCAACGGGTCGTGTTTTCCACTCGATGTTAGATATTTAGAAAACTCAAATAAAAGAGGGTTATCTGCCGATGGGGCGGGCTTTTCTTCTGGATCCTTGTAATGAACTCGAAGATCTGCCATCAGAGCTTTGTTGAAATTGTCGATCGCATGAGACAACAAGTTGGAATCTAACTGGCAAGAAAACTGTAGTTCGTTGGCGATAGACCGCCTCAAAAGTTGCGCCTGTCCAATTGCCTGGATGATGACAAGCATCGGTTGCCATAGCTTGTTCAGCTTCTCCACTGCTTTTTGGTATACCGATAAATTTTCAGACGGCAAAGCATGAAGCGGCTTTAGCACTTGCTCCACACTATTGAAAAACTCCACCAGGTGGGCGTTGTCTGTTTTGACGAATTTAAAAAATGATTTCAAGTTGTGCACAATTTGAAATGACAGTAGGCGGTCGATACCAGCCAATCCCTGGGTTCCAATGCTGCGGTTGAGCAGCGAAAATAATTTGATCCCAGCGGCCTCGTTGCCTTCTCTGTCGTACCAACCACTGCACTCGATTGCATACGTCGTTTTCTTATAATCGGTCACTGCCTCTAAATGGCGAACCAATCGACCCATGAAGTTAACGGTCATTTTGTCCCCAGATAACAAGCGAGGTATAGGGATTGCACGTTTCCAATATATACTATTTTCGGCGACAATCTTCTTCTTCAAGAAGCGGTTGCACTCTTGCTCAATATTGAAATTGACAATTCGTGAAAATTCTTCCTGCCACATTTTCAGGCCATACATGCTGATGTAATCTTGGATGTACGAGACCCCTTCAGACAACCCGGTCAGTGCATGCTTCAACTGCCGAAGCCACACTTCCATTTCACTTGCAGATGAGTTCCTGCCGTCTACAGGCAAAATCCCTCGGTGCATGACATCCGAAATTCGCCTGACTAATTCTTTTCGAATGCCATCATCCAATATTTGGCGAGAGTCGACTTCGATCATCCCCAGCTTGGTCTCTTCCATGGCCAACACGCCTTCTGAGAACACGCTAATTTGATTCGTCCGTCTGGCCAAAGCAAACCTTTGATCGAGCTGAGAAGCGACTTTCAGGCGTACTGTTTCCAATTTCAATGGCAACGCCTGCAAACGGTTCGTAAGAATGTCAATGATTTCAGAGAGATTTTTGAAAATTGAGCGCGGGATAACGTCCAGTACTTTTCGCACAAAATCGACGAGCTCACCGCTATAGTAATCGGCCACACTTTCGTAGTCAGGACTGCTCGACTCGGCAATCCGAGTTAGAGGGACATCCAAAATGGACACAAGCTTGAGAAAGACCGCCCTCAACAAAATGACGGCCTTGGGATCCTGCCTGACCCTCTCGTGGAATTGAGGGACATAATTATCAATCAACTCCCATGCGTACGAAAAGTCCGATACCGTGTCTAAGGTTGCTACGACCGTTGGTGTTACGTTCACAATGCGAACCATTTGTGTTAACAAATCACGCGTCTCGTACAAAAATTGCTTAATTTGCAAGGACGTATCAATTTCCTCGAACCGCTCAACGTCTTCTAACGCCGTGATGATGTTTTGTATTTTTCTGCCGGCAACGTTTCCGGCTAACTGAGACTGTCCAAATTCCAAGCCTCGTACATCTGCTGCCAGCTTGGTAAACCATGCTTGCAGGTTATCGTCCTTTTGAACGCGTGTTAGCGCCATCGCGCCAGTGAAGTACTGTGCCAATTCATCCATGCGACCCGCGACTTGTTCCCGCGCCCCATGCCATCGCTCTTCCTTGTTCTCAAGGATTTTGTTCAGCATCATCTTCAGCTTGAATTCCAGTTGCGACGTTTTGAATAGAATGGAAACAATAGTAGTAATCGGCACACCTTTTGTGACAATATTTTCGATCCACTTTGCACGGGCCTTGTCCGCCTTCACGTAGGATGAGTAGGGCGCGTCTACCAGTCGATGGAGCAGGAGCCAACGCAAGGACGTGTTTGACTTTCGCAGCGTATTTAACAATGGGTTGATATTGTCTAGGACGTATGTCTCCACCAAAACCCCTTCCATTAGATATTGGTCCAGTTCCTTTTCTGACCCAAGAAAATCTTCGGCATTTCGCCGGGTTACGTTTTCGATGTTTTCCAGGTGTGTCGTGTTCGCCAACGCCTCTTTCGCGGCTTTGTACCGGGACCACTCGACGCTCAAATCAATGGTGACGCCCATGTACGTGGTAATGATCCAGTTGTCGTTGAAGGCGCGGTCGACTATTTCTCTCATTTTATGCCTATCTTTGTGCAACGTTGTCGGGGAGAAATAGAGAATGGTGTACAACATCGCCGACTGGTTGGCGAGTGCAACGCTGCGGTGCCGTGGGGACGGGAAGGCACGCGTCTGCAGGTAGACGTCGTCCGCCTGCAACCTGCCAATCACCATGTCTACCACGTCCTCGTCTATTTCCACACGGGCCAAGAACTCTTCAGGGTAACCCTTGGGGACTTTCCCGCCCAGCTGGAACCCCGAGACCTTGCACAGACGACACACTTCGTCAAAGTTGGTCAACCGAGACTCGCCTTGATACCGGTAGTATGCCACGATGATTCGCTCTCGCGTGAGCCCTGGTATGCGCAGGTCTAAGAGCAGCAAAATGGCGCCCAGAAGGTAGACGGCTTCGCACATTAATTGGCGCCCATCCTTGTCCAATAGAACTAGTTCGATGCTATGCTGCAGGTAAAAACCCGTTTTGACGTCGTTTATGTATTTCAACAAGTCGCATCGGTATTTGTAAATACTTTCGAAGAAGTTGTAGAACCTTTTCAGAATGTCCTCCAAGGTTTCGCTTAACTCCTCGTCCATTACTTGAAGCTCCACAGACTTGTTTATTTGCCGTTCGAAGATTTCTTGTGTCTTTAGGTATCGAAAATCGAAAAGTATAGGCTCGTATTTCTCGTCGCCACCTTTCGCTTGTACCTGAAACGCCGGAGGGATGTTTTCAGATAAGCGGAACAGCTCCGCCATGATGGATGATCCGCGTGCCACCAACCGCAGCAAAGTTTGGCCGCACAGGTTATCCTGGGCAACGAACGACATCTCGTCCGCCATGGTGCACAGTTCCGCGTATTCAACAGTTGCGATAAGAAAGCAAACGATCGGTGAGTGCACGATACGTCTTGACAGAGGATGCGAGGAGGATGCTACCACACCCAATGAACCCACTCGCGGAGCACCCACGATAACCGGCCGGTCGTACGCACCCCGCCGCTGCAACCATTGCGGACAACACGTCCGGTAGGATGACCAAACAACGACGCTACGGACGGACACGAGAGAAAGCAAGTAAGAACGACTCGTACGTCTTGTACGTCTGTATTAATACATTAATACTGTCATGGATAGAAGCAAGTCTACTAAGTCTTCTACTCCCAACGACCCATAGTAGACCTCGTTCCTATCTATTCTTTACTCATCCTCTCGTGAGTGTACTTGTCGTGCGTTCAATGTATAGTCATCGAGTTGTAGATACTGTAGTTATCATGATGGTCATGCGGGGGAACCCATCAACAACCCGTATATAAATTCATACTTATTATACTGTACGTCCATCACGACACAAAATGGTTTATGTATTCATATAGTACTACGTCTATCACCACACATCCCGCCAGGCACACAGGCACACAGGCACACAGACAGGCAGGCATCCTTTGGAACCCTGCACACGCTAGATGCTTATTACCTTATTACACAACAACGAACATCATCTGTATCGTGTGGATGGTGTGTTGTTGTACACGTGTACATACAGTACACACAGTACACACACTTCAGACAATCATTCATACTCACACATACTCACGCATGCATTCATTATTCATTCATTATTCATTCGCGCCTTCGCGCCACGACGCCACGCCACGACGATCCAACAAGAAGATATAATAGATGAAGAATGTATCCGACTACCTGGCTCCCAGGGATGGCTCCCAGAGATGCTCCCAGCGTCCCTACGATCCAACCCGCCGCACTGGAAGTCGAACTCTCCCATTCTGCTCACTGATCCTCGGCTGTTGCGCCACTGTCACCACCCTGACTCGCCTGGAGTTGTGTATGCAGCTGATGAAGGGCCGGTCGGGAATACCCCTGGGGTCGAAGCGACGTTTCGACGAACTGGAGTCGGCCGATGGCGAGCTCGGCGAACAGTCTGAAGACTGTGATTCGGAACTTTCGGGCGATTCCAATGAGTCGGATATTACGGGTAGTATAGAAGTGCAGGAAGATATGCTTCCGCGAGAGCCTTACAGTTTTTGTGGGGCATTGCGAAAGTCCCTTATTGACGAGTACGGCAAAGAAAAATGTAACTTGTTTATCGACGAAATCCTCGCCTACCGGAGGGAACGGAAAGAATACCTTGAGAATCCCAAAACAGATCCCTGCAAAGCGGGCATACGAGTAAATGTTCCGACAGTGTTTAAAATTAAAAACCTCATCAAAGGCTGTTTTGGAGAATCCAACTGTGCCAACGTCATCGCTAAATTTTCTGCCTTCGTGGGCATAGATCCTGAAACGTTGCGGGGTTGGACCTCGCTGAACACCAACCTATTTTTTCGGACCCCGCTGATGTATGGCCGAACCAACCGTGGGCTCTCGCTCTCGATGACTCCATTGCGGCGAAGTGTCAGGATTGGCGTGAATGCTAGTTCTTATCATCAAATTATGGCAGATGAAAGTGAGGTGAAAGGAGTTTTGAATTATCTGTGTGAATCCACGAGCTGTACGCATAGCTTGGATCTGTTCGTGGATCTCATACACCAAATATTCGGGGAACCAGACCGCGCGATCACTGCTCGTATTCCTATAGTAATATCGTTTGGGCCACGGATGGGAACGAGTGGGTTCATATTGACCGAAGGTCATCAAAGTTGCTCAAAAGGGTGGTTCTTGGTCGAGCTAATAGACGGCACGCACGCAAAGAGGGCTGGCGACGTCTCGACGGCCGACAGTCTACTCGACAAGGATGCTGCTGTATCTGGTTGCTCGTTGGCGACCGGGCGTCCTTGTCCCGACTCCCATGCATCCATTCCAGAGAAAAGTCTTCGGTTAAGTCGCGAGCGCCCTTACAATTTTCGACTTGCCGAGCCATGGACGATGGGGTTAGGATACCGCGAAAGTAACCAGGTACCCGAATGGCGAAAGAGATTTGAAGAATATGCTGAGGAAGAAAGAGACCTATGGCCCTCGACTATCGTTCATTGTACGTCCTGTGGTGAAATGTTGCGAAGGAAAAAACACGTTCACAAGCATCCCCAACTTAAGGTTGTGGTATGCCACAAATGTTTGTACGTGTATAACCAAGGCAGCTTCGATATAAACCCAGATGATGGCGTCGAAGAATATTGCAGATGGTGTGGTGATGGGGGAGAAATAATGGGTTGCGACCACTGCCCCAAAGTTTTTTGCAAGACATGCATTCACCGCAATTTTGGCTCCGAGGAAGTTGAAGCTATTAACAGCGCAGAAGATTGGTTTTGCTATAGTTGTCGGCCAGAACGTCTGCAATGTTTGCAAAACGCCGCCGTGGCAGTTATGGATTTTTTAGGCACCAACAAAAAGAACTCGCGTCGGGACAAGTTTACTGAATCGAACAAGTTCTACCCTCCCGTCAGCAAAAACAAACTAAAGGAGGGCATTGTTTGCGAAGACATTTCGAACGGGCGTGAAAACAAAAAAATCCGCTGCTTAAATACGTTTAAAACTAAAGAACCTCCGCCCGTTTTTCATTACGTCAAGGAATCGACTTTTGGGGAAGGGCATTTAGCCGTGAACGAGCACCCCGAGCACCTGGTCAGTTGTTGTGATTGCGAAGACGACTGCCGAGATTCTACGAAATGCGCGTGTGCCCAAGCAAATGATGGATCGTTTCCCTACAACCGCCGTCGGCAACTGCTGAGACAGAGAGATGTCATTTACGAATGTAATTTTCGGTGCAAATGCCACCAAAGTCGATGCAAAAATCGGGTTGTCGGTCGTGGAATCCAAGTGTCCTTGGAAGTATTCAAAACAAAACTTTGTGGATGGGGGGTCCGTGCATTGGAGGATATACCGGCGGGAACGTTTGTGTGTGAATACGTTGGCGAAATTATATCGGAAGAAGAAGCCGAGCGAAGAGATGTTCGGGTCAGTCCACACATGGGGGACGAATATTTGCTGAGCCTTGACACCGTGTGGTGTCTGCTTGTGGCAGAAGCTGAGTCTAAAAGCGTGCCCTCGAATTCCACGCTTGCTTTACACAATGGCTCAGTACCGAGCACGGGCAAATTTCCCTCGCAAGCATCTGCCTCGGCTCCCGGGCCAGCCGGAACCCGTCAAAAACCTGTTTCCATAAAAACCAGTGCCGGGTCGGGCCACCCATCCCCCGCTAAAGTAGTACAACACGCGCCATTCCGGCGTGGTCCACTGGAAAAAGCAGGGGCAAATACGTTACGCCGCCTATTCAAAAAGAACATTGAAGAAATTGACATCAACGATGACGCTGACATGCTTTCAATCGATGCAAAATGGTATGGAGGAGTGGCCAGGTTCATCAACCACTGCTGCGAACCCAACTTAGAAAAACAAAGTGTGTTTATTGACACCCATGACGCTCGTGCTCCGCGTTTGGCGTTTTTTGCAAGTGGGAACATCAAAGCAGGAGATGAATTAACATGGGACTATGGCTATACGAAAGGGCAAGTCAGTGGAAAATCACACCCATGCTTTTGTGGCGCCGAAAATTGCCGTGGAGTGTTGTATTAAGAAAGTGAGACAAACCTTCATATATAAAACTAATAAAATGGCTGTGGATCATATACGTCTGGGCAATGATGGTGATGCTGATACTAAGATATAAATAGTATATTGGCTGTTATTTACTTAACTAAACTTCAAAATCTGATTAATCGTCCTGTGATGAGATATAAAATAATCATGCTCGTGCATGAGGGCCGCTTGGCAACATGCGCCATATGACGTGCGCGTTTCTTTGGTGTGTTCTCGGAACTCTTCGTGGGCATTCTGGGTTGAGATCAATAATAATGCTTTTATTCATTGTGTCCAAAGAGCAAGACCTGCTAACGTAATTTACTAATTGGTAAGTAAGATATAAATAATCATTTCAGCATGATTAATCAGTTTCTGAAACTTGTTTATTATAATAGCAGCCAATATAAAAAAGAATATTTTATCATATATATCTTACGAAACAACTTCTTGATCAAAATTTCTTCACGTGTGATAACGAAACAGGGCCAGGCCCACTCTTCGACAAAACGATTAACAATATTTTGCGTAACATTTCGCTCGGCAATGGGTTACTGAGGGGCTGCAAAAGTTTCCACGTATCAACGAGGTCATTTTTAGACACATCAGCTCGGGAGACCATAAGACTCCTGGCTACCAAACTGAGTGGAGTGTTTCCAGCGGCATCTTTCAACTTGGGGTTTGCGTTACCTTCTAACAAGCGTTTTACAGTGGCCACTTTCCCGGCATGGGACGCGTGCATCAATGCCGTCGATCCAAATTTTGTCCTCTGGTCAATATCAGCGCCGAACTTGAGCAATGGGGCTACCAGGCGGGCACAGCCGTGTAAGGATGCATGTACCAAGGCAGAATAGCCATTGCTATCAACCATGTTTGGGTCGGCGCCACCTTGCAGCAACAATTCTGCGGTCTCCGCGTGACCATTTTGTGCAGCGCCCATCAAATTAGTGAAACCAGTGCTATCGCAAGCATTGATATCGGCACTGCCGCTTATCAACGCTTTGCAAGTTTCTGGGTACCCGCACAACGAAGCATACATCAACGGCGAAAACCCTTCGCTCGACACAGAATTCGCATTCGCACCCCCAACCTCAATTAACTCTTTCACGACCAAAGTGAAGCCGTCTCGGGCAGCATACATGAGAGCGTCGAAATGTCGATCGTCTCGACAATTTACATTGCCACCTGTTTTTGAAGACAGTAGTCGCTTCACCTCGTCGACGTTGCCACAACGTGCGGCCAACAAAAGAGGGGTCATGCCGCGTACATTTCTGCTCTGCGAGAACGCAGAACCTCCCGTGGCTCTCTCCCCAACGATTCCCGCTAAACTATCAGACCGACTGCGATCAGATTCAGACCCATCGGAAGCCCCAAAACTCACGGTCCGCGAGCGGTACCCTAAACCGTCGGCATCAGAGGGATCACCAGCACGACGATACGATTTACGGATTTGTCGGCGCTTCGGTGTATGCGTGTAGTGGAAAAACTGTTCATCGTCATCTTCAACTACCGCCTGAGCCCGTGTGTCCTGGTGAGTTGCTTTCGCTTCACTGAGGGCATCTTCGTACAGAAGCGTGGATTGAATCGACGGTTGAGGGTATATAATGGCATTTGCTTGAGTGGGTCTAGGTGTCTGTAGACGGTTTAAAAGTTTCTCGTTTCTCTTACGGCGCTTGGAAGATGATGGAGATGATGGAGGGGACTCGTACACGACGGTGAACTGTGGGCGCCGTATTTCCATTTTCTCTTCTATATTTACCGTGTCTTCAATGATGGTCGTATCGCAAATCTCTTTTATGGGGGGCGCCTTTCGCTTTCTTCGCTCAATGCTACTCTTCGCCGTTGTCACAGAAGTAGTTGTACCCTCCGCACTTTCAGGCACAGATACGAAAGAGCCGTCCCCGGCTGCGGTGATGCACGTGCCCAAGCTATCTAATTTAGACGTCGACATTTTTTCCTGAGGGCGGGAGGGTGGCAGGAATCCCTCGCACAGGAAACAGCCACTCACGCATCAAGCCGACGTGGACACCATTTCTTGCAGGACCGACTCAACCAACATCGGCTCCGATCCAAGGCGAAGGAAGGGTCAGCCCGTCCACCTCTGTTCACACTTCACACCCAAGCTAAGTACCAACATCCGTTCGATAGAGGCCACTGTGCTACAGTACTTGATTTTCCTACTTACCTCGGCATGACGCACCTCAACACCACCTCCACCAAACCATAGTAGAAGATTCATTCATTGACTGTGCGGCGGTATGGTGTGTCCATGTTCATATGTTCATCCAAATGAAATCCTTCTCCCATCCACCAAACACAACAACACCAACACACACCATCGATCACTGACGACTGACTTACATGAATGATTCAATCATACAGAGTAAGTACAGATAGATGGCAGATCCCCCCCTATGCTGTATGCTGCTCTAGTCAATGAATGTCCTCCGTGTGCACCTCAAGGAAGTAGTAGGACGGAGGACGTAGTATTTAAATACAATCGACCCACCCACCCATCCATCCATCCATCCATCACCATGTTGAACAATGGCTGCCCGGCCCGTCTGATTTTTTTTTTTTTTAAATACTATGCATGCAGAAGGGACGACAACAATACAACAATAGATGCCAGATGCCAGCCATGGGCCATGGGTCCCGCAATGAATGGTGGGCTTTTGTTACCTATGTAAAATGGTCATTATTCTATTGAGTCGTAGTATAAACGAATGTCGAGTGACCCCACTGTGTAATGTGTACAGCACGTACTCGTAGTGTCCGATCTACGCAAATTCCTTACATGTACATTTGGAGGAAGTGAGGAAGAGAATCGGCGTCTTTGGAAGGAAAAAGAGGGGGAGGTTGCAATAGTACAGTTATTTCATAGTACGTGAGACTACCACGTTGGCTGGCATTGTTTGATTTCATTCAGTGCGATGATGCCCAACACAATTCGTTCGTAGCACACACGGGACAAACGGTTCGAGTGCCGACACGACATTCTTCGCGTACCTCAGCGACCGCAAGCCACCAACCCGTTCGTTGTGTCGTATCAGTACAAAGTATTGGCGCCGTCTAGGTACTTGTTGCCGAAAGGAGATAACTTCTTACCCGGCCACGAAAGTTTAGGAAGCCGTGCGCGACATGTCCGTCATGCGGCTGTCGTTTTTGTCGTTCGTCTTCGTCATTTTTGCAGTTGCCCATGGTGGACTTGTCGGCGCGGTTGTTCCTCGCTCTGTCCCTAAACATAGTGATAGTTCTTTCCCGTCGGTCAAGGCGTCGTCTCTGTCTTCCCTCTCGCGGAATAGATTCAAAGCAAAGCGTTTGTCCGTGGGGCAGGTTATGAAGAACGCGGGGAAGCTCTTCGACGACGTTTTTACTGCGAAGAAAGAGAACAGCAAGGCACTTGCCGTGAAACCAATGGTATCTGATGGAAAGTCTGGAACAGTCCACGCGAAAAATCAGCAGAATCATTATGCAGAAAAGAATATAGTTAATCATTTACTAGCAAAAGCGGTGGCTGAAAAAGAAACGAGTGGAGTCGCGCGCACTGCTCCGAAGGGAGACACTCTTGATAAAGCCGGCAACGTCTATTTGTGCCCGTCGGGGCACTTTTCCGTCGGGGCCAAGTGTGAGCCTTGCGCGCCCGGGACTTTTAGTGAAGCTGGGAGTGCCATGTGTTCTTTGTGTCCTGCCGGCAGCTACTCGGATGCCGTTGGTCAGCCGTCCTGCACACCATGCCCCGCTGGCTTGTACAACCCTCAACCGGGTGGACGTGATAAGTTTGCTTGCGTGGAGTGCCTAGCGGGTCATTCGTGCGCCAAAGAAGAAACTGGAGTTCCCCAGAAATGTTCGAAGGGGACTTTTTCTCCGGTTGGATCAGGGTTGTGCGAAGCATGCCCTACATTTTTTTCACCGAACAAGGCGCAAGGGGCATGCAATGCCAAAGCCAGTTTTTATGTCGCAACGAGCTCATTGAGCTTCGCGTTTTTTGGAATGATTGGTGTGATGGCTGGCCGTATCAAGAAAGCTGCCAGACATGCAGAGGAGGACGGTGAGGATGAGAGCGAGGATGAGTTTGATATTTATGGTTCGGTTGAGTCCGCAGATGCGATCGTGCAATCCAAACTGGCCTTGGAAGGGTCACCTACCGCTGGGGAACGAAAGCCCCGGGCGAGCATTTTAGACTACGGTATATTGTAAAGAGTTCTAAATCATGTGTGTGTTGTTACAATAATAGTACAAGGGCATGTAAATTTCATGAAAGAGTACGTGGAAATCTACTTGTGTTCGTCTAGAACACAGTAATCCTCTTCCAATTGGATACTACAAGAAGTAATAAGATCTCTCTATGATTCATTTAGAATAAATTCCATACAGTAATTCTACTTAATTGGCCCCTTTATCCGTTTCTGGTTTTTCTTGTGGCTTGTGGCTTTGCTACGTGGTAGATCGTGTAACATCGTAGTTTAACGAGCGGAATAAGCAGATGTTCCGCAGATCGATGAATAGACATATAGACATACATTGCGCGAGCTTAGGCTTCGCTTAATAATCTTCATGCAGTCTTTAGTCTTTTGCAGTTTGCTGACCAGTGTTAGAAAGTGGAACAACCAGTGATACTATGCTTCTAGAGAAGTTGTTCGTCGCAAAATTCACGGACATTCCTAGACAGCACCGCAGCAAGGTACTCGCACTGCTGGAGGGAGCCCGATGTCCTTCCCTAACGGCTTAGGGGCCAAATGTGCTTCCTCGGGCATGCTACAGGAGCGGAAATCTTGGCTCAAACTCAGCGGGGGTAGTGGAGGTAAGACCTTCGTGACCCTCGAAGAATCGTTTCGAGGCCATTACAAGCGAAGAAATGAACAAACAATGAATCATGTTGCTTTGCCGTTTGTAGGAGGGAAAGACCTCGTCGCGCGTGTGTCAAGGCAACAGCAGAATAAAAAGACTAGCGGCAGCAGGAAACGGAGGTCTAACTTGCGAGAGAGTGATAAAGAACAAAAAGAGCAAGATATAATCTGGAAAAATACCATAGACGTGAATACAACCAATAACATTCGGAATCGTGTAATGCACTCGCTGCATGAAAAGAAGAAAAACATAGTCCTGCCACGAAATGCATTTAATAATGCTAATGCAGATTGCAACAGTAATAGTGAAACACACTCCTCTTCAACTTCCGACTTTCTCTCATCGGAAACAGATTCTGGGGCTGACGCATCCGACGAGGAGCAGAAGACTACTGCTGGTGCTCCAAAATCTCCTCGAACACGAAGGGGATCGTGCAAACAGAATCCACGCTTTTTTCTGCCCAAATTTCAAACCATGAATTTTCCCCCGATCATGGTTGGGGAGCAGAACAAGAACAAAGACAGTACCGTCAGGAAAGCGGGTCCTGATGGCCAGCTTCATGACGATACAAAAACTGTCACCCAGGCGCTAGAAGAGGCGGTATGGAAGCCATCGTTTATTGCTCGTGAGCCAGTCTACATAGAACAACAAACTGAGCCACTGCTGAATGATAGAGACAAACCAGACGTCAACGGGACGCCGTCGCCAAAGCGGTTTGTATCAAAAAGTGGTGGACTTGATAAGTACTTGCCGTCTCCTGCCGTATCACTTGGCGTACCTAGCCGAGGCGAAGATCAAACTTCTGATTTGTTAAAGGAATATAGAATGGTTATCAAATGGAGAGAAAAACAGCAAATCAGCCTACAACGAAGAGTTGATGAACTCACAGATAGTTATGCCACGCTTGCTCGGACAATCGAAAAAGATAAGCTCACTTGTCGTGTGGAAAATGAAACCCTTAAAAAGCAAATGAAGGCATTTAAACAGAAGTGTAACACATTAACAGCTGCACACTCCAAGAAGGAAAAGAATTTAGAGAAGTTAGTCGACTTGTTAGAGACTCAACGCTTGGGATTTCAAAAGGACCATGATGCGATTCAAGCAAAGATGGAAAAGGCAGAAATGACGTTGAAGAAACAAAAGATTGATATGCTTGACTTGAAGAAAAAGCACGCGCACGAAGTGGAACGTTTAGTACAAAATGCAGCGGAGGTGCAGCTTTGTGCATGGGGTGATCAAGATAGGCCGTGCGAGAAATGTGAATGCAGTCGAATGAAAACTGCAACGCTAAAGGAGTTGAAATGGCAAAAAATGGAACACGAAGCGATGGAATCTGAGAATGCTTTGAATGCTGGCGCTCGACCATGGTTGATAGAAATTGAACTTTTGAAGTGCCAACTCGACGTGCAATCGAATCTGATCACACGATTGTTCAAATCGAACCGATTCTTGAAAGGTGAATGTAAAGATCCAGAACGACTACAAGCCTCTGAAGCGTGTTTGAGCACATGTGATGTCGGAGCTCAAACAGACCCTTGCGTGAAACCACCCAAAGATGCAACGCCTTGTCAACGCAAAAAAGTGTATGATGTCGGAACCGATAATGATATGGCGGCTGTCGATCAGCACGCCGGTAATTTCAATAAAATTGACTGGAAACAAATCATCGCTGAGTGCGTCGGTGTTGAGTGCGTTTGTACTGCTTGTGGGGAGCTTTTTTCCAATCCAAAGGTACTCGTTCCATGTGGACACACATTCTGTGGAGAATGTATTTGTGAACGAGATGGGTGTGGTGTCTGCAAAGCAAAGATTGAGGGGACCGTTCCGAATGTTACGCTAGAGGCGTTGTCTTGCCGACAAATGCTCCAACTATGCACAGAAAGGATTTTGGAAATGAAAAGGGCAGAGAAGAGAGAAGGATAACTCATGTACAGAAGACAGAGACATAAATAAGTGAAGAAGACGATTTTAATTTAAATGTGTTCAGTACTTCATTATCAATAGTGCTTTTCGGGTCATGATTAACTTCATGTATTTGAAGAACATTCATCATTGTTTTAAAAACAAAATATATAGAGTAGTATGCTTTAAGACTCTCATTTTAAATCAAACCATCATTGTTTTATATTTAATTAAATACAGCCATTATAACGTACTCTAATATAGTTTTGTTTTTATGATAGTAAGTTAAGTTATACAACCATTATAATAGTTGTTATATATACAAAATATTCTTTTGTTGAGAACGTAATCGAGTGATTGCTACCTTGTCTCTGCTCCATAATCCTTTCCCGGGCTAAACATTGCCATCATTGCATTCGTTTTTTCTGACAACATCTGCTCCTCCACTTGTGAGGAACGAATGTACCGTAAAAACATTTTTATGTGATCCAAGCCTAGATTGTTTAAGACGTATACGACCGTCCTGTCTTTGGCATGCAACAACATTGTGCATGTGACATGCAGTATCTCGCTCAAAAGTGGTCGCCCGCCTTTCTTTGTTGACCGCAAGTTATTAATTTTATTTTGAAGCAATATCACGTCTTCATCGCGGATTTCGAGCGCGCAGTTCCTTGAATCTTGGACAATTTTATCATATTCGGAACGAAGCAATATGCCGCGACCGCTGTACTCATTGAGCAATGAAGTTTTACGTGCTTTATGCTTCAGTTTTGAAATGAACTTATTTACTCTTAGCTTGGAAGAGAACGTAGACTGGACACTTCGATTAATAAATTCATCCTCTTCGTTTGAATCATCGTTTTTAATGGATATTTCTTCCAATTCAAACGCCCTGGGTTGGCCAGATATCTGATGTCTTCGTGCATTTATCAACCGTTTTACAACGTTGTCAGTAATGATACGGGCCCTTTCTGAAGGCTCCATTTCCTCTAATTTCTTTTCTAAGGTCAACTCTGTCAAAAATGTACAAGTTTTGTTGGATTCTGTCGATTCTGGTGCTTGCGGAAACTCTAAATCTTTATTGGAAAGTTGGACAAACTGTCTATGTCGTCGGGGTAATGGCTTTTGCAATTTTGGCTCGCGCGCTGGGATGTATGGAATTTGCTTCTTTTGAGAAACGTCGGGATCTCGATCAAATAGAGTTTGTAATCGGGAAGGTGGTGTTTCATGAGATAACGAAGCGCTGTTCGGAATATTTTCGGGGTCTAGTCTTGGTCTAAAAGTCACTAATCTATCTCTACATAGAATTCCTAGCTCAAACTCTTCGTTATGAGCCGCCTGGGTTATTTTTAGAGGCAGCATGTAGCTAGACGATTTTTGTTTGACACCGCCGGTCTCATTTCTTACCTGTGCATTCCACTTGCTTTGTGAAGTCAAAAAAATTGGGGTCACTTGCTTTTTGTCTCTGTAAAAAATAATTCCTTTGTGAGTCCTTCTGATAGCAGATTGCTTCGCCTGTTCTCTCCTTTGTGTGATTGTCAACATTGCCGGTGTTGCATCGTTCGCTCTTTCAGTGGGACGTACAGGAACTGGAGCAATGTTGTTGCACATTCGTTTCTGCTCGACTTCCACTATGTTGCCAGCTGCGAAAGGATCATGCTTTTCTCGGTATAAATCAGATTTTTGAACGTACTGCAGCAGCACATCCCCCATCACCTTTAGCTGTTGTCCACGTTTGCGTTGTTCATATGACCCACGGTGTTTTGATTCGAGAAGTTGCACATCCTTCGAGTTTTTATCACTCCGCTCGCCCTTTGCAGGCATGTCGCCTATGGCTGCGAAGAGTGAACACACCGTATGGACCAATAGAACGGGGGAGGTGCCTTTATTGTCCAGCCAACTGTTATTGGATGAGGCGAGATCGCAAGCATGCGGCACTATCTTTTCTCCGAGATTGCCAATCATTTCACAAGCTCAACTATGCGCCTGTCACGCGCAAAGAAATGCAAGCTGCAAGCCGTCCGGTCTCAGCCAGTTTCTCGATCGGTTACGTTTCTCTCATAGTCTCGATACAGTACCTACAGGTACTAATAAAAGTAAACAAAAGAGAAGAGTACGAACCAGTCTCCCACTACTCTACTCGTACAGTAGTAGTCTACAGTACTAATAAAAAAACGGTCTACGACTCAACTACACACTAAAACTCCAAACTGAACAATTTGACCATTTGTCTGTTACGTTGTTTCCATGAGGTCCATATGAACAGAACGTACTACCGTAGTGGTGTAGTCCTGTGTGCACAAATGGTATTTGCGCTCTATTGGTCTACTGGATTATTGGCCTGTGGCCCTGTGGCTGGGGCCAATACGCACGGTGCGAATGTAGTTTTTCTCGAACAAGTTCGTTGCAACGGTATCTTGTTTGGTACTGGGCAAAGACGCTACATCATTTAGTCGCTGGTGCTCGAGGGAAACTTGTACAGGACGATTTCCTACCCCACATATCTCAGGCCGGTGCTCGCGAAAATCGAAAAGGCCATTCGTTCTTTGAAAATAGCTCAACAATGCAGCCGGCACCAAATTTACCGGCAATAAACAAAGGGCTGACAGTGCCAAAGGTCATGGTTACTGAAGCCCAGGCTCATCGAATGGTTGACGAGGCCCTGTATAAAGCCCGCGAAGAACAGGCGGAAATGCTCAATGAAAGGGCAGCTGAGGCGCAGTTGTTAAAATTTAAAAACAAAAAGTTTCGAAGAATAATAGTGGATTTACGGCAGCAACAAGACCACATGGAGTTAGAGAGCGACAAAAACTTAGATAGAATTGAGCGACTTAAAGTAGCCTTGAGGTCACGAACCATGGAATTTGACGATTTACAAATGCGTTATAATGACTTGCAGACTGCCTGTGATGGTTTAAAACTTAAACTTGCAAAAGCGGTGCGCCCAATGTCTGGTCGTAGTCGCGTCAGCCGACGGTCCCTAAGCCCAGTGAACTCAAGGCCAGTGTCAGCAGTGTCTCGAAATACAGACAAATCTACTGTCCGACCGAAATCTGCAGGATCAATATTGTCCTCAAGTGGCAGAAGTAGTAGTATAGCATCAACTTCACGAGCAAGTTCTGCTAGTTCAACGAGACCGCAATCTGCTGGTGCGAAACCTCTGTCTCGTCCAGGAAGTGGGGAACGCCGGGTAGCATTTCTTGATGAGGTTGATGAAGAGAAAAATAATGACGCGTCGGAAGAAGTATCTGATCGTCCAGCCCCAGGGAGTATATTGAGTCCCATCAAAGAAGTGCGAGAGGTAACATCAGATGAGGAAGATAATTATGAAAAAAGCGATGGCTCGAAAAAAAGCCAGGACGACTCAAACGGGGGCTCCTCGCAAAGCGATGAAGGGCATTCCGACAGAGAAGTTGAAAACAAGCGAGTGGAATCCGGTACAGAGTCAGCTCCCCCTGAACCGGAGCCAACGAAAGATGGGCTAACAGAGGAACGACTGAAAGAGATGGAGCAATACAACAAATTTGGCGCAAGACCAGGAACTCCAGACTTAGTGCAAAATGAATTGCGCCCATACACAGCGTCTCCAAGATTAGAAAGTGAAGAATTGAAAAAAGAAGTCGAATACCTACTGGAAGATGACGAACAGCGACCATTTACTGCGCCTGAACCGGGCAATACACCAGGCAGTGGCCCGACAAAGAAACGGAGAATAGCCTTCCCAAAACGAAAACCAAAGCACGTTGCCAAAGTAAAAGAAACGAAAAAGGAAAAGAGAAAACGCATGGATGAAGATATTTCGGTGTTGGAGAGAATACAAATAAAACCTGAGCCAGACGAACGAGATGAATTAGAGAACCTGTACAAAACTTTCATGGGCAACAAGTGGCTCTTCTTTCTATCAATCCAAGGAGTGGGGCTGGAAGACAACATGATGCGAAGGCATGCTTGCAGTGGCGCAACGTATGTCAGTATTTTAATTTTTGGGCTCGTTCGTTATTTTTTAACATCCGTAACTGCTGGGTCTGTTGTGGCAATGTGTGAATTGTTTATGCTATGTTTGGCCGGTTATTGTCAAGTTGGGTTTGGGAAGCTGATATTTCACAACAACCTGTTGAAAAGATTGATTCTGTTCAACTTGCAAAATAGAGAGTTTGAATATTTTGCAAAACAGCGATGGAATAAGTGCGTATACATTTTCCAAATTTGTGCTTTGCTAATATCATTACTCTACAGTGTTTTGTGGATTAGCCAGAGCACGACTGTTTTGAATCCAAGTCTAGTAGGCTTAGGACTATTGACTGTCTTGTTCAACGTATACATGATGCAAATAGTATGGCATACACTTGGTGTCTACATTTTCATGCAGGTATCCATGCAGAATTATGTATTGCACTTTGAACATTTGGAAAGGCGAAATATGGAAAATCACGTAGAGACTTTCTACAAAGTACGGTGCATGGTTGATGATACCAGTTTGGCACTAGGTGAATACATATACAACCCATGCTTTTTGGTCACCGCGACGTGTACATTAATGGGATCTTTGGATTTGATATCCGTCGATGGATTCGAACAGAACAAACTCATTCCATTTTGCTTAGTTTTGATGAATGGTGGTATTCTGTTTATCATTGTGTTTTTTGGTGGACGTTTAAGTGATGCTTGCTTCAAAATTTGCCGAAATTTATCGCGGGCATTTATTACATTTACTCAAGACCGGGCAGAAGCTTTAAAAATGGAAGCTAGAATGGGTGGAGCGGGTGCACTCATGGGAGAAGAGTCAAATGGGCCCGTTGTGCCCGGGGGAGTAGACAAGCACAATCAATTCCCTTTAATGCTGTACGAGCTATCTTTGAAATACCAAACTGCAAACAGTTCCTTTTTGTATTCATATACATCCAGTCACTTTGAAATGGGATTTCGTGGGCTCGGGGTTACGTTGCGCCAGTGGCATGGAGTTTTGGTGGGCATCGTCTTGGTGTCGGTCCTTGTGTTTGGTATCGGCTAGCTTAGACTAAAAACATCAAACAAAATGTTAAATGGCTGTTCGTTTACGTATATTATCTGAGAGTATTTGAATTCCTAACCATGGTAGATGACATAGTTGTATCAGCATCCTCCAACTGAGATCCTGTATCATTTTCCAGACAGCGGCCTAAATTTTCTGAAGGGGGGCGGGTGCTATCATGAAAAGCAATAGAAGAATTAGCAGCTGTGATATGTGATTTAACTATAGTAGTATTCTACATACTTTGGCGTGTTCAATATAATTATCCTTATTTCTCATTATAGGCTGTCTCAGTCAGTGACTTTCTGGGCGCTTTGATTGATGTAGTTTTAGATGTAGCTGTGACTTCATTCTCCAAATGGGATCCTGATATATTATTCATTTCTTGATGTTGGGATCGCCATAGACCAACCAACACGTCCAAACAATCGATGTCTCGATGATAGCCTGTCCAAAATTGTGCTTTCGAAAGCAACTTTAAAAATTCCTTTACCTAATCTGTCCGGCTTCAGGTTGTAACAGCCTCCTCGACGAAAGTGTTGCGACCCTCCTCCGCACTACTCTTTTCTGCTAGTAATGACTGGTCAGACGCTTCATCCTCGTTTTCCGGTAATTTCAACCTACACACACAACAAGAATTCTTTATCTCCAGCCATTTCTCACAACAGCTAGCGTGGAACACGTGGTTGCAAGGAAGAAAAAGAAGAGTGTTGTCTACGGCGAATTTTTCAGAACAGATGACGCACATTGGATCCTGGAGGTCCTTCAATTCGTCATCAGAAGTGATCATTCTTCGTTGCAGGTTTGCAATCGCATCGCTCGATGCTGCGACGCACTGTGGCTTATAGCTGTCCATACTTTCCCTCAGAGCTGTGTTTAATTCTGCTTGTTCTAATTGGCTTAAGATCGACTGCCTGAGTAATGATAGTAAAAAGTGAATTTGTTCTCCTTCGCTACGCTGGCCAGAAGGACCCCTTGGTGGGGGGGGCATAAGAGTTTGTTCAACGAAACAACCACCGCAATGGGGACACGAAATGTCCTGACTTCCAGCGGTGCTACTCTCTTCGGGTTGATCCTCTGGCAAATTACTCGCATCTTCACTCGGGTTTGTCGGTGCGTTTGTTACCGCTAGTGTTTGAGGAGGGGGTCCAGTGACCTCGGCTTCTTCCGTTTCCGAAGCAGACACTTCCTGAGCTTCCACTGGGAGTTCATCTACGTCCGGCTCTACCCCCTGCGCATCTTGTCCTCCGCCTCTCTCAGAAGACGGTACGTCTGCTACATCATCAACTTCAGTAGCACGCGATGAGTTGTTTCCAGGAGTAAAGGTAACTTGACAATTATGACAGAAATACGTGGGAGACATTCTTGCTAAATCGAGAAATCTAATTCGCGGGCGTGGTGAATGGTTGTCACCACTGGCGTAAACGTCAGGGTCAAAACCCGACGAAGCCCCTGCACCCATGCTCCAGTGTGTACGCTATTATTTCTTAGAATGGACCGTGGCCTGGGTTTGTCCACCAGCCTCAAATAGTTATCGGAAAACGGTGCTCGCTTTTTCTAGTAGCAACGACGCGCGGTATTGATGAAAGCTGGTCTGCTCGACCGCCCATGTTTACGTGAAGTAGATAATCAGTTCTTCAGCGTGTTCGAATAAACCCTGCACATACAAATACGATGGATACTCGCAGTTTTAGTTCAGCTTTTCGCTCATCCATCGCCAAAGTGAATTGTAAACTGCGACACCTTCCTTCGTCCATATCCACCATACATAGGGCTAGCAGCTACGTTGGACGCGGCCAACCTTGCTTGAGTTCTACGGTAATAAGTACGTCGAATATGATTCTAATCGTCTTGATCATAGGATGCGGCGCGGCGCACTGTACAAAACACAAAACCGACGCCGCGAGGCAGCTTTCTTTGGCGCGTTGTCCTGGTTACATTAAAATATCGAATTTATTATCTTGTGTTGATATATATTACACGCTCAGTAAATCCTGGTCAATCTCTCGTCGCTTTTATTATTCGTCCAGTAGTATATTTATGACCATATGACAATACCAAGTACCTACCTAACAAAGGACTGTAACGAATCTCTCTCGTCTCTCACGTCTCACGTCTCACGTCATACCCACACACTATTACAACCAACAATATAACATCTATCAACCATGTACAGATGTACGGTAGTGAACCATGTACTACGTAAAAGTTGCTTAAGCGATGTACATCGTTCGTATGGTAATGCACTTTTTCCTATATATAGTCAATAGTACAACAACGAACACATTGCCCCACAAGCCCACAAGCACACAAGCACTCTCACTGCTACTTTCTGGTACGACTCCATGGGATACGGAACGAAATAAAGAAAGAATTAAGAATTAATCCAGCAGAATCGAGGAAGGTTCTAGCTGAGTCCTTGATTGAACAACTACCTGTCCACTCAAGGAATTCCGCCCCCGTCTGCATGGTGCAACTTGAGAGGAGGAGGGATAGAGATGACCGACCGTAGCAGATTCTATTGAGAATTACTTTCGGGCATTCAACCACCTCTAACATCCCAAAGGCAGCGGATAGGTCTACACAGACATCATGAAGCACGGTGACCACTCGTCTTTGCGCTCGGAGAGCGAACCGCGCTGCAACGACGGAACTCTGGAGGATGCCTCCTTACGATTGATGATAAACGAGGTGGGCAGTTACCAACAGTATGGGGCGCTGGATGATGAGAATAGCTTACTCTCGCCAGGATGGAAGGAAGTTATGACTGCAAAAGAAGTTCCCCGTGGATCTTCAAAAGCTTCCATTTTTAATCTGGTGTCAACCATACTAGGTGGCGGTGCTTTGTCACTTCCATATGCTTTCGCTTGCACGGGCCTGGGTTCCGGTGTGGTGCTGCTCCTGATGATGTCCCTTGCAAGCACATACAGTGCGAGGCTTCTCTTGTCATGTGCGTATAAAACAAAACAGCGCTCGTATCAAGATATTGCAAAAGTGCTGTACGGCCCCAAGGGTGGCACGTGCGTAAACTTCTTGGTGTTTCTACTAGTATCGCTCGCGTGTGTAGGGTATATAGTGCTCATGGGCGATTTGTTGACGAGCTTGCTTCCTCCTATATTTCCCGGCAACAGTCAAATAGACATAAACAACAATCGTGTTGCTATCATGGGATCTTGCATTTTGGTCATATACCCGGTGACGCTTTTCCGCGATTTAAGCGCCCTCCGGGTCACTTCTTTCGTCAGTGTTCTTGCCACTGTCATTTTAGCCGTCTGTGTCATTGACAAATCCATTTCTGAACTCAACAACAGCAATGCCGTGCCCGATCCTATCCCATCTCGGATGGACACGTGCGTCACAGAGTTGCTGCCCCACCAATCTAAGCTTGAATGCATAGAGTGGATTCGATTTGATTGGGATTTTTTCTTGGCCATTCCCATTTTGAGCTGTGCATACATGTGTCACTTCAACGTGCTGCCCGTTCACAAAGAATTGCGAAATTCAACACAAAAAAGAATGAATTGTGTCATAAATGCCACCATGGGTTGTTCTGCTGCTTTGTATTTAGTAATTGCTGTGTTTGGCTATTTGTCCAAGATGCAGTCGTTGCTAGGGAAAGAAGGTGGAAATATTTTGAATATGTTCAGCAAACATGATCCTGCCATAACAGTTGGTCGCATCGGTCTGGCAGCCACACTACTTTTGAGCTTTCCACTCCTGACCCATCCTTGCCGAACGTTGTTGGAGGAAATGCTTTTTGATAAGTTTTGGGCGCCATCTCAACTTCGCAACTGGTTTGTCAGTACGTTTGTGAGTGTTTCTTGTTACTTGTTAGCAATTTTGATCCCAACTATAACTGTTGTTTGGACCATTATGGGAAGTACCGTTGCGCAAGTAGTTGCGTATGTTCTGCCGGCTGCCTTTTACTTGAAATTGGTGGACGGGCCCGTTACTAGCAAACAAAAGTTTCCCGCCCTTGTCATGCTTATGCTCGGTAGCATATCTTCAGTAGTTTGCACGATTGCGAGTTTTTGGAATGCCATAAGCCCTGGGAGCTTGTCTGGGAAGGGGAGTTAAAGGCCCATTTTCGAGGGCAGGCCACTCCCAGAGGGTCCTTAGTAAGGTCATAATAAGTAACTTATAAATGCAGTGCTTTTTTGATATCATACGAACATAAAAGTTAAACTTAACATTTTTTTACGTACTAGAAATAAAT
>JACKZZ010003127.1_pt1 | contig 32620 bp, 27 predicted proteins | sample 8027871 | NCBI WGS metagenome assembly JACKZZ01 (sample SAMN15724774, study PRJNA655200) | protist metagenome | isolation source: fluorescence activated cell sorting (FACS) single amplified genomes of... | place: USA: West Boothbay Harbor, Gulf of Maine | collected 2000-07-19
AGTTATGCACCATGGTGTGGTCATTGCAAAGCCTTAGCACCTGAATTTGAAAGTGCAGCAATTGAACTTTCATTACATTCACCACGAGTTGCCTTAATTAAAGTAGATGCAACTGTTGAGGAAGAACTTACAGAGAAGTATTCAGTACGTGGCTTTCCATCCTTGAAATGGTTTCGAAAGGGCACAGTTTCAGATTATAGTGGTGGTCGTACAGAGAAAACAATTGTTGAATGGGCGAAGAAAAAAACAGGACCACCAACAGATATACTAAAAACAAGAGACGAAGTTGAAGCATATGCTGAAGAAAATGAAGTTGTTGTTATTGGTTTTTTGGGTGATAGTGGTACACAACGTGACACATTCGATACCGCAGCATACGAAGATGATGCAAGCGGCGTACCATATGCAGTGGCAAGCCCTGAATTAGCAAGTGAATTCAATGTTAATGAATCACCATCAATATCAATATTTAAGAAATTTGACGAAGGTACTGTGAAATATGTAGGGGATTGGAATTCAAAATCAATTCATGACTTTGTAATGATACATTCAATGCCATTGTTAATACCATTTACCGAAGAAACGGCACCAAAGATCTTTGGTGGTGTATATAAAACACATTTCCTAATTTTTTGTGATATAGATATCACAAATGATGATAGAAATGGTATAGTAAATGAAGAAAATGATGACTTGAATCGTAATATAGAAAAAGCAATGAAACAAGCATCAAAAGCGTATCGTGGTGATATGGTCTTTATAACAATTGGTAGCAAAAGTACACGAATTATTGATTACTTTGGCGTTGATACCAATGATTATCCAACTGCCAGACTTGTAGAAATGAGTAAGAATGTTGTTTATATTTTCATTTCTTTCCTTGTTGATACATCTGTAAAAAAAATTGAAAATACTTTCCAGAATTCTAAATTATATTATTATTATTTTTCTTTTCATTTGTTCATTTTAAAGGCGAAGGAAATTTAAAAAAGTATTTATTTGAACTACCAGATGAAGCAACACCATTGGATTTGACATCTTTAAGTGACATATCTAAGTTCATTGGTTATTATAAATCTGGTAAATTATCACCAAAAATGAAAAGTGAAAAAAAACCTACTACAAATGATGGTCCTGTTACTATTGTTGTAGGTAACACATTTGAGGAATATGTTGCTGGACCAAATAATCAAGAAGATGTATTGATTGAATTCTATGCACCATGGTGTGGTCACTGTAAAAGGTGCGTGCTTCCTGTTCTTTTGAAAACTGTCTTATCTTTTTAAATATTATTCACTAACCTTTTTTATTTCGCTTGTATTTTGTTTTAAAAAAAAAATAGATTAGCACCTGTATGGGAACAATTAGGCGTCACCTTTAAAGATATTGATACAGTAAGAATTGCAAAAATGGATGCTACTGCTAATGAACACGAAGCTGTTGATTTAAGCGGCTTTCCAACCATTATGATGTGGCCAGCTGGTTCAGACGCAATGAATGGTGGGATTGTATATGAAGGAGTACGTGAGTTATCAGGATTTTTAGAATTTATTAAAGAAAATGCAGTTCATCCATACACATTGCCAGACTTAAATCATGATGAATTGTGAAAATGTTGCTTGATCATGCCTTAAAGGTATTACTAAATAATAGAAGAAGAAGGGGTGAAACGAAAGGATAGTGCTCACACTTGAATGTAACACATCTGAAAAATAGGTACACGCATCATAATCATAAATGAAAACTATAATTATTTTATAATAATAACTTGCAATAGTTTCAGTATCCTACTGCTACAGTAGTACCATCAGTACTTTCTACTGCCGGTACTTACAGAAATTTAGGCATAGCAGCTTCAATTCGATGCAACACTTCCCAATCTAATACATCTATTAATCCTTGTGTTGGAATATACTCTTCCCTATTTTTAAAATACATATCTTCTTTATCACCATCTAGATACTGACAACGATATAATAAACGATTTGTACCCTTTTCTGTTTCTAATTCATCTATTAATACAGTAAACGAGTACAATTTACCATCTTCAAATTTACGTGTACCGGTCCATGGTTTTGTTGATTCAAATAATTGTAATGCTTCTTCCATTGATGGTTCTATATCATTTGTAGTATGTGATGACGAGGAAGAGGAGGAGGAGGAGGAAGAGGAGGAAGAGGAAGAAGAAGAGGAAGAAGAAGAGGAAGAAGAGCGATAATCTTTCTTATTCAGTTGTTTTTTTTTCTTCTTTTCTTCTGCACTTATCATAGAATTAATTTTATCATTTTCCCATTTACGAAAATAGTTTGAATATAATTCCTTTATTCTATTACCACGTTCAGATATATATTCTGGTAATTGTATCATTCTTGCAACTTTTAACCAATCATTATTTGTTAATTGTATTTGCAAACCGCCTAATAAAAGAAATAAAGGATAAAAGAAATTTAAAAAAAAATGTTAACATTAAACAGTTCAAAAGGTGTATGAATACAATTAATCTTACCGAGTGGTGCAACTGTTTTAAATAAATCAAATAAAGAGACCTTAATACCAGATACATCAACATTACCATCATCATCAACAGCTTCGATTAATTGATTTCTTTTCGTTTGATTACCAACATTCCATTTCTTAATGGATGATATTAATCTTTGCACCTATTTCAAAGACGTTTTTAGTAATATTAGACATTTATTGAGAAAGAAAAAACAAAAAAACTAAAAAACTAAAAAACATCGAACACGACACGACATGCGACACATTAGGTTCCTACATATTGAATATATATTGACTATATCGGAACCTGACTTTACGGATCTAGGATCTAGCTAGGGACTAGGCTATATATATAGGGACTGTGAGAGGCCCTGAGAGGCCCTGAAGACCTGAAGTGTCTGACACCCCAAGCACAGCCACAAGCAGATAAGGGAAAAGGCCCAAAGAAGTTTATAAATAGTTCCTATATTATTATTGTACCATTCACCATTCACCACTCACCACATTCAGCACCACACCACACCACACACACACACACACTTTTCTCACTTTTCTCACTTTTCTCACTTTTCTCAATTTCATCAATGCCTTTGTTACTATTACCATTACGAATTACTATTATTATCGAAGTACAGTAACTTACTATTATTATATACTTAAAGCTACTACCACCTTAAGTACCAATGATCAAAGAACCGAGAGAACCACATGCAATTATATATGTGTGTGATAGTGTGATGATATTAATATGAAAAAACACCGAAAATACCCAGATTTATATATAGACGACTTGTATTATATGAGGGGACTATTTGGTAAATAATATTCCAAAGTCTATAAATCTGGATATTTTCGGTGTTGTTTCAATTGTTTCACCATTTGCACTTCGAATGGTTTATCAAACAATGAATTAGAAGCGACCATTTATACAGTGATAAAGGTTAAAGAATGAATATAGAATTAATGAGTGGTATAAACTAGAACTATAGCTTATACGGTGGTATAATAAGCTACAGCAGCACGAGTAGAACCCCAAAAAAACTTGGACTGTCTACTGGACTGTCGTACGTCTTCAAGTCTTCAAGTCTCCAACTGGCCTAATATTATACATTTGTCATAATTACACACTTGAATTTTGAACACTCAAACACCCCCTCTCCCCTCTCACCTCTCACCTCTCACCCTCTCTCTCCTAATTATATATATATATATATATATATACGAGTACGAGTACAGCACAGTTTCGAACTTTCCAACTTTCGAAGCAGTACCGGTACTTTTGTGTGGCATACGCGTATTGCCAATATCAGCCAGATCACAGCCAGATCAGCCAGATCAGCCAGATCATTCATTCATTCTCATTCATTCTCATTCATTCTCATTCATTCATATTTTCTCATTTTGTTAGATCATCGAAAAGAGATGCCAACAATAGAAGAGGAAGATAAATCAATTGATTCAGATTCATCAGAATATGAAGACGATGAAGATGATGAAGTGGAATCAGCTACATTGATGGAGAAAGTTCAAATGACAATGGATATGGCATATGAAAAATCATGTGCAACATTATGTTATATAAAACCAGTTGCCCATGTTGCGTGGATTCCATTTGTATTATATATAGGTTCAACAGAAGCACCATACCCATCGCTATTTCAAATGTTAACACCGCCAATGTAAGAAGGGTATCAATTAGGTGGGCCTTCGAAAAGAATCTTGATCTCTCTTGAATCTTGATCTTTCTTGATTTTTGAAGGTGACAGTTTTTCAATTTTCTTATTTTTAATAAAAATATTTTGATGTAGCAAAAAATGATGAAAGAACGTTTATCACAATAGTACTAACAAACCACCACCGACAGCAACTTTAGATAAGAAAATAAGAAACCTTTTGTAGGTAATTAGACAATTTACTTTCTTCTAAATCGTATGTACAATAATATTATAAAACTTTGCGCACCTTCTGAGATAGAACAATAATACTTTTGTTGTCACAAAGAAGCGACACGGAGCGTTCTTAAACAATGCTATTTTCTAGACTTTTTACTTATTTCTTTATATATTATAATATTATAATACATAAATATATATATATATAAACCAATTTCTAACTATAAACCTAAATATGTGTAGTATTAAACATGTTATTACAAAATTCGCTTGTTTTATTTGAAAAAAAACCGCAAATATGATCTCACTCTTCTACTTTCTTTTCTTTTTTTAACAAAAAAAAAACTCTTCTACTATACGTTCTCAAAAATATTCAACTCAACACATATAGCATTCAGCTATCCAAAAAATACAACATACACTCTAAAACGACTCTGCATTTTTTGAACCATTTTGATCTTGTAATCTTTTTTTCAATGACAAAATTTCTTGCTTTAATTGCGCATTTTCTTCAATAACTGATATTGTTGGACCACCACTTACACTTAAAGCAGTTGATGGTGATGGTGGATTTTTAACTTCCTTAGATTCAACAATATTTGAGGTATTATTTTTATCATCATCAATTGCTTGTCGAATTTTATAACCAAATACCCTTGGTACATATGATTGTAACCTTAATTTCTTTTTTGGTTTAAGGGCGGGATACTAAATAGGTACGAAAAATTTGAAACCATGTTAGAACTAAACTACAAATATGGGAACAAGAACAAAATTGTCTTACCTGCATCAATAATAAATGTGCAAATGTAGTACCAAAGTAGGCACCATCTAAATTATCGTCACGAAAATTTAACTGTTTTTGTGCTGGATGAAAAATGAGGCCGCACCTTGGGCAATAAATCATAACTTCGTGGTACCTTAATGTGTCTCTTAAACCAATTGGTAATACTGGTTGACCATTGCATTCATTTAAGGGGCATACACCAAACTCACCAATACGATACTTTCTTAACTACATATTAAAAAAAGAATTAAAAGAGAAGTAAAAATTTATAAGAGAAGTGCATCTTTAACGTTATAACATCAATAAACACGTACCATACGATCCATTCCACGTTTCGTTAAAATATAACGTGCATGTATTAAACCATACAAGTCCATCACATGTTGATCAAGACTTGCTTCAGTTTTCGGGTCCATAGAATGATCTGCAATATCTAAGATAACGTTTAAACAAGATCGAAAGTGTGGTATCTCATTTCTTAAACCATACAAATTAAAATTATCCTCTGATAGCAAAACGGGTTGTACATGTTATATAGGTTAGAAAAAAGTGCATGGTCAGCGAAAACTTGAAAAAAACAAAGAAAATAGTATAATTTATTAAGCTCCGAAAAATGATTTTTATTGAACTTACCAATAAATGATCGATCAATTTCACATAAAAATTCATGACCCTCTTGAATTAAAAACCATTCTACCCAGCTCTCCACATCAGAACTATCATCTGTCGAGGAGCTCGACATTATTCAGCGTATAGTTTCAAATGTATTGTCCAGAAACCTACCCTAAAATGAAAATGTGAACAGAATCTAAAACTTCCCAATAATGGCTGAATAATGGTGTGTGTAAGTGCGTGTAAGTGTGTGTTCTTTTTCTAGATAAAAGTTCTGATGATTTGACTTTATTTGAATTTTTACCAATTTCTAATAGAAATACCTCGTATTCCAAGTATTACCTGTAATACAGTAGGGTTAGGGTTCAGTTCAGTTCATCAAAATACAATTTGAAATAGAAATATTAATATTGACAGTCACCGGACCGTTTGTAGCACCTCGATATCTCGATCGGCAGAATCAAAAAATGGCCATAGGATGACGATAGGAATCCTATCTGACTTCGAACTGGTATAGAGAAGAGGTAAAAATGCCTATAGTTCCTAGGAATCCTAGTTCTTATGATTACAATGATGATAACAAGTTCGCTTATACTGGTATACTTGGTATATATTTAGATAAAGGAGCACTAGTTCCTAGACCCTGCCGCGAAATTTCAATGAAATTGCCCCTACTTGAACTGCTGTACATATATATATATATATATATATATATTCAAAATAATATAAAGTTGCTTCTATATATATATATATTAATATATCGTAGTCGTCTATCGTCTATTTTAAAAGTTAAAGTCTATACTTTATTTATATATAATATATATATAGACTACCAAATGATATCTATATATATTTCATAAGCCTAGGAACTATATATACTCGTATATTGTGGTATCTGGTATTCTGGTATACCAAGTATATATATAGTAAAGTCCTTGGTGTGTCCGCGGTGTGCGTTTTGTGAACGTTCCACAATAACAATCATTTTGGAGAATAATTTGGATATCATTATATCATATCACAGTACAAGATAGAATAGAATAGCGATACAATTATGGCGACTGATACTACACTTGATTTGGTAGAGGAAGAAATTCGACGTGCAGAAGCACTTCTTGCACATGATATTATGCAAGTTGAAGAAGACTGGTCCCCAGGTACAAAGGGTAGAATTGCACCGAGTGAACCAAGGATACCTGATGAGAGGAGAAAGCAACTTATTGCAAGATTGCAAGCAGAAAGGAGGGGGGAAGAAGTACCAAGTGACGATGGACAAGCACACCAAGCACAGCAAGCTGTTGTGCAAACACCAATGCCTGCCTTTAATAGCAGTGACAACGTTAGTAGTAGTGGTAGTAGCAGCAGCAGCAGTAGTAGTAGCAGGAGAACAGCACAAACACCCGGTGGGACAGAAAGAGATATACTCATCTCGAAGTTATTAGCTGAAAGAGAAGCAAAATTAAAAGCAGAACGTGCGCGTTTATCTGGTGGCTCTATACGTCAAGAAACACCGCGTGAACCAACAGCGGTACCAACAAATGTTCATGTTCAACGTAGTGGAAGCATCGTTATAACACAAGGATACCAACAACAACAACAACCTGCACCGCAACCACAACCAGCTCCACAACCAACACCAACACCAACACCACAAGCACCATCCTCTCAACAACCACGTCTAATGCCACCACAACCGACACCACAAAAATCATTTGTAAGTAGTTCGCCATCATCAATCAGAAGTTATGAAAAAAGTAATCGAAAAAGAAATCAAACAAATACTAGTGGTTTGAATAGTTCAACTGTACCAGAAAGTCCAATGAAATGGGCAAATGAAACAAGAAGCCGGCGGTTTTCAAGACGTTCAAAAGCCGACGTAATAAGAGAGGCAAAGGAAAGACAATCCAAAGAGTGCACATTCAAACCAAAAATTAACGGTAATACTAAATTTAGCACTAAAACTAATCGTGAATCGAGAAAAGAAAGATTTAATAGATTATCTAATACACAAGAAATAAGAGAACAAAAATTGTTGAAAGAAAGAGCAAGAATGGAAGAAAAGGAAATGGAGCAATGTACCTTTCAACCAAAAATTAATGCTAGGGGAAATAAGAAAAAAAACAATACAGAATCAAAATTCAATACAAAAGAAGGTATTGAAAGATTGCATCGTGAAGCAGATCAAAGATCAGTACAAAGAATTAAATTAAAAAGAAAAGTAGAAGCAGAAGAATTGGAATCGTTTCCATTTAAGCCATCAATAAATCGTAAAAGTGAACAGATGCTTGATATGTCACATTACAAACCTATACATTTACGTGTGAATGATATACAAAGAGCAAAACATGCATCAAGACTAGCTGAAAGATTAAGCCGTGATGCCTCAAATCCAAATTTAACGTTTCAACCAAAAATTAATGAAACATCTAAAATGTTAGTGGAAAGTAAAAGAATGGATACAACTGATCCATCAGAACTTGATGTAACATCGAGATTAATGAAAGATGCGCATGATTCAACACGACGTACATTAAAAAGACAACAAGAATATGCCAAAGAAAAGGCATCGGAATTAACATTTCAACCATCAATATCAATAGGTAGTCAAGAAATCATTAATGGCAAAAGTGATTATATCGGCCCGGGTTCATCATTTATTGAAAGACAAGAAAAAATGCAACAAAGAAAAATCAATGAAAGAAATAAAAAAATTAAAAACGAAATGAAAAATAGTGAGTGTACATTTAAGCCTGATACTGGTTCAGCATCAGAAGTACTACGTCATACTAGACCACATCGTTTAAATGAATCAAATTTAGAGAGAATTGAAAGATTATACCGTCAAGACGTAGAAAACAAAAAACAAAAGAGACTAGCATTACGCAAAAGACATGATAGTGCTTATACATTTAAACCAGAAATTAATGAAATATCTAAATCATTGGGTAAGTTTTTTTGTATGGTATAATTATTATTATTCTTTCTGCTAATTGTGTATCTTCAATATCTTTTTTCGGTATCTTTTTTAAATATCTTTAGCAAAATCAAAAACTGTACAAGAATTAACTGATAATAGAAGAAATAAACAAATAAAAAATGAATCAGCTGCTAAACGAGAACAACAATTATCAGAAATGTGTACATTTCATCCAAAAGTAAACACGTCTAAAAAAGCAAAAGCAATTGTCAAAAATTTACCTTCATCACAATTTCGTGTTAATGTTAGTGAACCAGAAAAAATTGTAAAAGCAATTGATGTTTATCGTAAAGATCGTGAAATGAAATTGAGGCAGACAAGACAAGAAGTCGAATATGAAGAAATGAAAGAATGTACATTTGCACCAGATACCCATGGTCATAAAGTACCTAAACAAAAGGGTCCAGTTGTTGTACGTGGTTTAGGTAGATATTTAGAACTAAAAGATTTAGCAAAGAGATTAGATGATGAAAAAAGAACAAGACAGGAAAAGGCATTTTTAGTCCGTGCTGCTAAAAAAAGTAACAAAACAAATAAAGGTGCAACAATTCCACAACCATTCAATTTAACGAAAAGAAGAGGCAAAGAAAACGCGAGAAGAGAAGCATTAGCAGAAAAAATACGCTCACAACAAATGGCAGAATGCACATTCCACCCAAAAACAACAGAAGCTAGAAATCGTGAACTAATCAATCAAATTTTAGAAGATGATAGTTTATTTGAAGATGATATGTAAAAAAAACAGAAAAAAAATGTTTGAACTAAAACCAGTGAAGTTTCCATGATTGGCAGTTTTAAAGTAAACCAAAAAAATACAAAAATACAAAAAATAATATTTTTTTTTATTATTATACCTTCTGTATCGTTTTGTCGCTATATACTTGAAGGTAACTACCCTGTATTTATATTTGTATTTTATAAGATATTAACTAAGAGTGTATTGATTATTACGCTGCACCTTTTTTTGTTTTGCTATTTTTGTGTTACAACATAACTTTGTCTTACACTGTAACTTTTTTTTTGGCAGGTTTATGCAAAGTAGTAACTTTATTGACTTTTCTGCTGCCCAAGAACAAGATGTCAATATTAGCAATTTCATGTACTACATTGTGAGCAAAATAATTGCGATCTTCAGTTGTTACACAATAACGATCACGATCCAAATGTTGTACAACCATTTTGATTCTTTCTGCCCGTATTAGACGTTTCGAATAAGTAGATAGAGCTTTTTTTTTTCGTTTACATATGTTGTATGAACTCATACATTCAACATCATTACTAGGGTTCAACGCATTTAAAATAGATGGTATATTTTGAATACTTGATATTAATTTTATCATCTTTGAACATGGATTATAACCAAATTGAATTGACGACGATAATGAAAAATGTGATGATAATGACGAATATGATGATAACGAGGATAATATAAATATTTTATTTCTCATATTTACTGTATCAATATCTAATATATCAATATCAATTTCAGTTTTCTTTTCCTTTTTATTTATTTTTAATAAATCTTTCCATTTACGTTTGCATACACGTTGAAACCAATTCGATTGAATAAAATTAGTTATTTTGATACTTATACCTTTTACAATATGGAATAAATTTTCATCAAACATTGATGATAACATAATATCATTTTGATTCCATGGTAAATTATAAAAATCATTTATATTTTTCAACGGGTATATCTTTTGCAGTTCAATCAATTTTTTTTGTATATTTTCCCACAAGTATTCATCAGTATATATGTTACAAACAGCTTGTAATGTTTCATTAATTGATATATAATTATTTAACACATTGAAATAATCTGAATCAGTAATATTAAATGAAGACACATTTGTAACACTAATAGGTGATGTATCATTATCTTCTTCAGCCTGTTTTAATAGAATAGCAGAGCTAGAAAATGACGTAGAATACGATAGTTTTGTACATTCATTCTTGCAATCACCGTTCTGATTCAATTTATCTAAGTTTCGAAACGCTGATGGTGATGACGCTAAATTATTTGGTGTTTTACAACGTGATGGTCTACCATCACCACCACCATGGCGACGACGGTCGTTATTATTATAGTCTTTATCTTTGCGATTATTACTTTTGCAAGAAACATTTTTTCCATTTCTCGTACGTTTATTGACCCATTTATGGGTAGTGGTGGTAATTGATTTTTTTGCTATAGTTGAAGTAGTTCTTGGTGGTGGTGAATCATTTTTCAATTGGTTTTCAAAATCTTCTTGAATACTTAATATATTTGCTGTTGTTTTACCATGAAATACTTGTTTGATTTCAGATAATTCAAGAATTTTTCTTGCATTTTTTTTTCTTTTTACCATTAGTGATTGATGTTGTAATTTAAATTTACATATTGAATTAATAGAATTGTATTTTGTATCAGTAGAATGAATAGATGTACCAAGTATTTTTGTACTATTGAATGTCTTCATCAGTTCACTTGATTGTTTTGTTAATAGTATTGCTTTTGGTTTTATTATGAATGGTGATTTTTTTAATTGTGCATGTTCTGAAATAATTGGTGGTGGTGTGGATGGTGGTGGTGTGGATGGTGGTGAAAAGACATAAATATTATTATTTTCATCATCATTATCAACAACAACACTACTACCACCACCACCATTAACATTATTATTATCATTATTATGAATAATTGGTGGTGGTGGTGTGGTTGATGATAAAAAAGCATTAACATTATCATCACCATCATCATCACCATCATCATCACAATTATCATCACCATTATCATCACCATCATCATCACCATCATCATCACCATCATCATCACCATCATCATATTTAATTACACTGCACAGATCTTCTGTTTCATCGTTTTGTTGTTTTTGTTGATCATTTTGTTGTTTTTGTTGATATTTATTTTTACTTTTTCTTTTTAATATTACAAGTAATTCGTGAAGTTGGCTCTCCAATCTTTTTCTCCTCTTGTTCATTTTATTATATTTTTTCTTTTCTAACGCTATTAGAGCCTCTCGTTGCTGTTGTTCGAAGCTTACTATATTCAGTGACGTGAGACCATTTGAGCTTTTTTTTTCTTTTTTTGACTGTGACGTAAGAAGATATTTATTTTTAATACCATTTTTCATACCAATACTTTTTTTCTTTTTCATTTGCTTTTTAGAAAATTTCTTTTTTTCATGATAAAAGTTACTTTTTTCATGATTAAAGTTACTTTTTTCATGATTAAAATTACTTTTTGCACTCCATGCTTTCTTTAATTTATTATTATTACCATTTCTTATACTAATACTTTTAATTTTAAATTTTTTTCTTTGCTTATTCAAAAATATCTGCTCGGCATTCTGTATTTTATTATTATTATTGTTGTTGTTGTTGTTGTTGTTGTTGTTGTTGTTGTTGTTGTGTTGGTTACTATTACTATTATTGTTGATGTTGTTATTATTACTTAGGGAAGTAGAATGAGTTTCGTTTGGTGAACGATAATGTTGTTGTTGTTTCTGATGCTGATGATCCTGATGATCCTGATTATACTGCTGTTGTGATAATTTAAATTGTTGTTGGTGATGATGATATTCAGCATACATTAACATATTTTGTTGTTGTTGATAAAAATAATAGTTTAATAATGATTGTGTTGGATATTGTAATTTCAAATGATAATCTTGTTGATAATAAAGCGATATATCATTGGGTAATAAATTCATACAAGCTGCATTTAAATTAGGTTGCATTGGTGGATCGCGACTACCAGATGGATTACTACGATCAAATCCATGAAAAACAGATGGTGGTTCACTAGCTGTATTATAAATTAAATTTGGGTAGTTTTTTTGAATATATGGTAAATCTTTTTCATTTAATGGTATGTACAATATATTCAATGGAAAAAAACCACGCTCACGTGTATTGTGATTGACTGTAAAAAGGAGAAGGAAGAGCAGATATGACTTTAATGATGAAATGACGAAAAAAGAAATGAACAATCAACACATAATTTTAAAAACTTACATCCACCACCCCATATATTATTAGAACTTATATATTCTAATTCAATAACATGTCCAACAGCGATTTTTTTTAATAATACCAAATCACCTCTAACATTTAATCGCTTAACTTCATGTATTAACGTTATAGGAATATCATTTCTACTAATCACACCCATTGCCAATTTTGTTGGTGTTACAAAATATGGCATTCTTGTTAAGGGTGATTCACGAGATTGTTCATGATACTTATTGTTTAATTTTGTTACACCACAGGTAGTAGTATTCGTACTATTAATATCATTAATATCATTAACAAAAGTGCATGTAATTTTACCATCAAGATTTTTTTGAACTCTTGATGTAGAGCGTGTACGTTTTTTTTCATCAAGTGAATGTTTTAATCTTTTTTTAAAAGACAATTGAATTAATTGGTCCAACATAATTTTTTTATAATTTCTTGTTACATTCATTTCTGTACGAAAACGATGTATTTTTTGTTTTTTTCTCAATTCAATATGTTTATTTATTTCATTTTCACCTTTTATATATAAATCATCTAAATTAATAGTAATTTTACCAATTTTTTTAATGCCACTTGGTACTGGTAATGTTAATGGTGTTGGTGAATCGTTTTTTAATACTAATCTTTGGTGGTCATAATTTGATTCATCATTATTTTTCTTGCCATCAATAGTATTATTATTTGTAGTTGTATTCATACGATTCAGATTACTTTTGCCATGCCATTCACCAAAAAATGATACAGGTAATTTTGATGTTCTACCGTGCCATTCTTTTGAACCACGTAAAATTGGTGATGCACACCTTGTAACAGCTTTTAATTTCGTGGCTTCTTCCACTTTGGCATCCATTGATTCGCGATTGTTATCATCCTTCATGATATAACTTGTTGATGATGGTAATAGTGAAGGTATTAGCGGCATTATTTTAGATGCAGTATTATAGTTATGTTTAAAATTTGGGTGGTAGCGACCACCACCATTCTTTGCTGTTATACATTGTAAACACCATGTTGCAGGGTTACAATACTTGGTGTCTTTTAACATATCTACGTTGGGTGGTACAATTAATAACTTGTTCATTGTATTGAATGCTACGAAATCTTCTTTATTGTACGTATTCCCCTCGCCTACTTTAAATTTATTTAGAAACCATTTATAACATTTATTACATAAATAATAATTATGACCACCATTACAAACATACCAAAATCCTGGCTGCGATCCCATCAATGGGTAACAGCAATGACATTTATTTTGTATTTGTTTTTTTTTTGTAGGTTCGGAAACTTTATTTAGCGAAGCATTACTAATATTATTACTATCCATTTTTAGACGGGATCCGCCAATATTATTTTTATTTTCATCATTTCTTGATTTTGAAGGTTTTGATGAATATGTTAAAGTTGTGGACGGCTGATTAATATAATCATGCATAACTTCACCACTCGAATCTTCCAGTGTGATCCTTCTTTTTGGTTTCTTTATTTTTTCAGACACACTGGTGTGGTATTTTTTTCCACCATTAATTTTTGAAGCAGCATCTTTGTTACTTTGTTTCATATTTTTTGAAAGCATAGTATTGTTTGTTAAACTATTTTTTACTTTCCTAGCAAGATTTGGTAGCACTTGAGGAATGTTAGCAAGATCCATACACTGATAACACCATCTTAACTCAAACTTTGGAAGTCGTAACTTATCTAAGTATTTTTGAGCATTTGAGTTATTCTTATTTCCCTTGGGCTTAAGAATATTTCTTAATTTTCTTGGCAAACTGTTATATTTTTGAATAAAATCATTCGCGCGATATTCATAGCATTCTTTACATACTTGATCAATATGCCCATCGACGCATGTCCATTGAACACCATTGGGTAAATCACAATAATTGCACGGTCCTATCATTGTTATAAAATTCTTATTATATCGAAGGAGGGAGAGAAAGTGCAAGTTCTCTAGTTGAATGTTGAATTGGAAAAGCACTTGAAATTGAAGGTTCGAGAATCAAATAAAATGTATATATAGACAGGCATATACTGATCGATGTTTGTCAATGTTCAAATGTGTGCGTGGCATATGGTTCGATCACATTTTGTGGAAGATACCATCAGGTATCGGAAATAAGAAAATTGAATTCTCAATGGTGGTCGAGTCTTGATTGGAGTTTCAACATTTTTTGATTATATATAGACTTAATTAGTGATCGAACTCCTTACAGTAGTCGTCAAAGCTAACGATAACAGTGTGATAGATTTTTTTTATGCCCCTACTGTATTGTATATTATAGTTAGTATTAATATATAGGAACTATATATAGTTTGTATGGCAAAACCGAAACCCCACAAAAGTGCGCGTACTTGGAGCGAAAATTGCTGCCGCGGCTTTAATTTAAGCCGCCGCCATTCGAAGAACCATAGGTTCCTAATTTGCAATTTTGATTTTCCTTTACTGTATCTCGGTATCTTCCATTGAAAATTTCAATATTTTAATATTTTAATCCATCCTCATGATGGAAAATTGCGGTGATGGGTTACGGAGTGAAAAGAAGAGGCCAAAGGAATCATCATCGAATTCTTCGTCGTCAGGGAAGAAAATAAAAATAATACTACTCAAAGCCATAAACAGACACAATCTAAAATTCATGTTTCGCAAAAATTCATTTGTTTATTTCTCGCATTTAATTTTCTTATATTATATATTATACAATAAAATATAAGGTATACTGTTCTTCCTTCCTTCCAATCATCTCCTCTTCTGTTTCAAAAAACTTTAAACACTTTTCTGAATTTTTTCCCCTAGTCTTATTATTTTTTATTTATATTTTTTATTATATCTACCCTTTACACTTCTTTCGCTATTGTGTCTTCATTATTTTTTTCTCCCATAGTACCACTTCTTCGGTGGTTCTTGACAACGCATGTATCAAAATCACACTTTTCATACATTTTTTTACCATCTACGACGATTACTACCTTGACGTTTGTTCCAATGACCACGACGATTATTGTTGTCATTGTTACCCATACGTTCATTCAATGCCTGTTCATTACTGCCAACAAAACGAGACAATGGTCCAACAGTTCCAGAATCTGCAACATACTGAAGAGCCAATTCTTGCAATTTACTTGGTTCACGCTTGTAAAGGACCTGTTGAATAGATAAAGAAAATTAAGCAGGACGAATAAAAAGAAAGGGAAAGGAAGAGAAAGAAAGGGAAAGGGAAGGGGGGAGAGAGGATACATGTAAGTAAAATTACAAAATTACAAAATCATTATTGTCAATATCATCAACACCATCATCTTCAACTTACAATTGTATTGGTTGGCTGATCCCAACTGGCTGGAAGTTCTTCTGCAATCATCATTTTGGAAATGATGGAGTGAATCGTTGTTTGTGGAAGTTCAAACTCTTTAACAAGTTCAGTCAATGACATGGAATCATAATGGGTACTGTAGGAAAACAAGTATGTACCTATATTTTTGTCATAAAAAAGAAGAAAAGTTGAAAAGAATTATTTTTCAAAATTAGTAAAAAATTTTCTATTGATTTCTTTCATAGCATCATAAGAAATGTAAACTTACGTAAAGCACTTTTTTTAATTTCACCCAATAGATGTGCTTTACTTGAATTGCTATTCGGTACTAGAGCCCAAATTCGATCAAGTGCACAGACCATTTCAGAACATCTACGCCAATCACCATCTCTTAATGCACGCACAGCACAGAAGATATGTTCTTTCGGTGTTTCTGGTGGTCCATTAAATACTTGTCTTTCACTGTTATCCATAAGACGACGGAAATTTTGAGAGATGTGCCATTTACCATACTTGGATGGTGGTGCAGCCATCCATGGTACTTCATGAAGCATAGATGCAATCAATTGAAAACATTCAAGCATTTCTAAGTTAATGTGATGATGGTAACTAAGCAATTTTAAAAAAATGATTATAAAAAAGTGGGTCCCAAATGTAAGTTATATGAAAGAAATATGTATTCAAAAGTAAAGATGATATAAATTATGCCAATTAAAATCAAATGTGAGCAGTGGTGGATAGAGTATTTCAATGAAGAATAGAAAAAAACACTAAACCAATCCGTCTCAAGCGTCTTCTAGTATAGCCTTTTATGGTTGGGAGTGAAAGGGAATTGGTAAAAAAAATTACCCCTCTTTTACCACGGAGAAACCTAAGGCATTCATATTGATGATAAAAAAATATAAATACTTACGGTACTTGACGTCTTCTTTCTGCTCTTTCCGCTTCAACATCACGATCTTTTCCTCTAGCATGAAAGTATGACACGCCTTGTGCAAGTAATTCTTTTTGTTTATTTCTACCACAGATTTCACTTAAACAATCTTTTGAGTTATTGTACAATCCAACTCTAAACGCACATAAACCAATTTGTGCAACAGTCCGATTATATAATATTTGTATTTGTATATCGTATCCCGTTGGTTCCAATTTGGACATAAGCATAAGATCTCTCGCTTGGTGGTATCGATCATGTAATGCATGGTAATACACTTGACATAATTGTGCACGAGCCATATCTTCTTTTGATGCACCAGATAAATTACTAAATACAAAACGGCACAATTCATCCATTGTTTCTTTAACATTTGATGGAACAAATTTTTTTATTTTTGCTGCACCTAACCATGAACCAGGGTGACAACAAGAGATATCTCTTTTCAATAATGCGCCTCCTTCACGAGAGCTCTTACCTTTGCATGATGGATGATGGTCTTTTGTATGACCAAACAATGCAACATTTGCTTGATGACATTCTAATTTCGCAGAAATTGAATCAGTTTTATAGTACATATGACTAATTCTTTTAACAGCCATACGGCTAGCATTCATAGAGTATTCTGTTGGTACATCTTTGCCTTTGGATTCAACAGCGTGATGCCTCATGTAATATTTTTGTACGGCTGTTGCCAATGTCAGAAACAAACCTTCGTTGTTCAATCTTTCAACATATTCACTTGTATTTGGATCAGTTTGTTGTAATGATTTTGTAAAATCGGTAGATAGTCTCTGTAAATAAGTTGATAAATCACCTGGTACACGTACCATATTTGGATCGTTTTCATCACGTGTAATATCACGTAATTCTTCTCCTTCGCCAGTGTCTTTACTTTCACCATCATCATCTTCCAATGATTTGGCAGCTGCATTTAACATAGCAGATTCATTACCTTTATTCATTCCTTGATTTTTCATTGCTTGAGTAGCTAAATCATCAATTAACATTGGTCCTAATTTTAAATTTTGATTAGCATCCAATACTTCTAATACACGTGTTAGTGCACGGTGGCACTCCAACCACATATCAATAGACATGTATGCGTCAATCATTTTAACAGTATCAAACATGGCAGAGATATAATACATTAATACTGGGATTAAATTACGTGGTCCAAAATTATTTGCCTAATTATATTTGTAAAGAAAGAGAGGGGGAATAATTAATTTTTTTTTTTTTTGGAAAAATTAGTTATAACATTTGTAGTACAAAGAATAATGAAATAAATAAGGAGGAGGGAGTAGAAATGTCGTGACGATAAAGGGTGGGCGCAAAGCCAGCATGGACCATGGGAACAGAGGGTCGCGGGCGCACCAACATACCCTAATGACAAAGTTATTATTAATTATTAATTATCAATCGGTACTTAAACCATAGAGAAATTATATTATATATAACAATTCAATTTCATATTGCTAACCCATTATAATAGGAAGTACAAGCATCAGAGCCCCCTCGTGGGCAAAATTTAATGTAAAAAATTGCTTCAGAGAGTGGCGTAGAATGTACAGTGTTGTATTGTGTATATATATATTTTTTTTTTTGCAAAAAAAAAAGAATAATCACATGAAGGCAGCGTTTTGTGGGAAGGTATTGGTGAAGCGAAAGAAGTAGAAGAATTCAAAATATCAAATACTTACCCTGGATGATAAAATTCTCAATGTTTCAATTTGTTTACGAACATTTTCGCCCCTTTTACCTCTTTGAGCAATTAAATGATTTAATTTCATTTGTAAAATTTTAGGTGTAAGTGTTTCTTCTTTTTTAACTACTTTCTTTGCTAACAATGCTTCTTTTTTTCTTGCTTCTGCAGCAGCTAGTCTTTGTTCTTCTTTCTTTTTCTTTTTCTCTTCTTCTTTCAACCTTTTCGCTTCTTGTTCCTCTTTCGAAACAACTTTTTTTACCCAACGAGCACGGCCTGTTAAGCCACTGTCTACATCGTCGTCTGACTCTGAATCAGATGATAAAGAATCTTGGTCCCATTGATCACTATCTGAACCTGAACCACTATCACTACTACTTCCGCTACCACTATCACCGCTGTCATCATTTTTCTTTGATTTCTCTTTTTTAGAGTCATTGTCACTGTCCTTGTCACTGTCGGAATCACTGCCAGAATCACTGCCAGAATCACTGCCAGAATCACTGCCTGATTCTGAATCACTGGATGAATCAGCGGAACTATCTTTACCTGCATCAGGATTTAAACGATATTCTTTCATTTCATCTTCATAATCAAGTATGTGTTTCGTCTTTTTAAAATGAAATTTCATACGTGTGACTGCTTTAGAATTAGCTTTCGATAATTTCTTGTACCTGGCCTTGTTACTAGTGATTGCTAATACAGCGTCCTCTAAAGTAACCAATGTGCTGATGTAAAAGGATGGGATGCCAACATCTTGAATCACTAAAGCTGCACTATCCAACGCTTTTTGTAAAACAAGAAATGTTGCTTGTGTACCGGACCAGTCATTAATTTTAATTTTATTTTTTAATGTAGTACATGCCTCACGAATGGCATCCATACGCTTATCCTTTTCTGTTTTGACAACACGAACGTCATCATCACTATCTGAATCACTATCAATTGCCCATCTGGATGCATTACGTGTGGCTGCTGAAGTATCATCAGCCTTTTTTTCTACTTCGATATCTTCTTCCGATGAGGAATCATTTTCGGAGGAATCATCAGATGAAGATGCTTGAAAAAATCTAGAGCGTGATGCCATTTTGAATAAATATGTTGTAAAAGTTGTTGAACAAAGTAACGGTGGTGTTATTTATTATACGAGTGTGTTTGTTCGTCTACAATAAAGAGTTATTGAGCTTCTTGAAAATGAATAATTTTCTTTCAATATATTTCTTTGGTGGACGATAAAGAATAATTTTCAATCCAAAAAATGAGTGAAATTGGTGATTTTTTGGTGAAATTGGTGAAATTGGTGGGTCAGTGGACCAGTGGAGTGAACTGGAGGGGAGGCGGAGCGCCAACCATATTCATCGGACTTGTACCAGGCCGGCCGGACCGCCGGACAACGGGCGCCGGGCACATAAATATGCCTATATACAGCCAAGAGTCTTGCTTTTGCCGTAATACCGCCCCGCCGCCCCGCCGTATTAGTATTATTATATTAGGTTCCTAGAGAATAAATACTGTAAAAAGGTTCCTAGGAATATATGGAACCGAATCCTTGAATCCTTCGACTAAAAATGTTTAATGGATTTTTGGTTTTTTTAATGTCTGTATATAGGTGAAATTCCCAATAAAGGTGGAATTTATAAATACGAGTAGAAAAAATGTGGGCTCAAAATCGGTGAGTGTCGACAAAGGGAGTTCCCAGAGTTAAACCCTGGGACCAACAGGGAATGACTGGGGACTTAGAGTTCTAGAATATGAGGTAATAGGAAATAGTCTATTTATTATAAAAGATAGCCGGCCGGCTTGACAAGTGATTCATGTCCGCTGCTGCAAGTCCGCTGCAAGTCCGCTGCAAGTCCGCTGCAAGTCCGCTGCAAGTCCGCTGCAAGTCCGGTGCAAGTCCGGTGAGAAGCGAAAATATATAGTAGCTACTGTAGAGATATTAGGTCCTGGTGTCTGGTGTCTGGTGTCCCAATTTATAAATTTATAAACATGATATCAGCAGGACCCTATTTATAAATATGTTTTAAAAAAATGTTCACCTTTTCTCCGGCGGTACAGTAGTATATATATAGACCAGGCAGGGTAGTGTGTTTGATAAAAACCGGTGATCCCAAAAAATTGGGTTATGGACCAAATGTAAGATCTTTGACACTGACCGGTTCGTGTTTCGCTCCAGCCATCCACTAAAACTCTTCAGGAGAGATCACCACACGGAATCCCGAAAGATAAAGAATAACCATACACTATCTAATCTAATCATGTCTGCTCCATGGAACTCTAAAATTGTAAAAAAGAACAAAGTTGCCGCCGATGACTTGGAACAGAAGGTTGCCAAGTGTCTTTACGACATCCAAGACTCCAAAGGTAACATCTCTGCTGATGTATCAAAAATTTATATCACAGCTGCTAAGGAAGTAAAAGTCGAAGATTCCAAACCAGCTATCGTTTTATTTGTTCCTTTTGTTAAACAAAAAGCAACCCAACGTATTCAATCACAATTAGTTCGTGAACTCGAAAAGAAGTTCAACGGTCAGCACGTCGTCGTTATCGCCGACCGCACCATCCTTTCCAAATCTTTTGCCCGTTCTAAAAAAAGTGCCTCCGGACCACGCCCAAGATCAAGAACTCTTATGCACGTGCAAGAAAAAATGATGGATGATTTAGTATACCCAACCGAAATTGTTGGGAAACGTATGTCCTACAGACAAGACGGAAGCAAAACCATGAAAGTATTTTTGGATCCATCCAAACAAATGGATATTGAAACCAAATTGGATACATTTGCCGCCGTTTACGAATTCTTAACCAACAAAAAAGTCGAATTTTTATTTCCACAAAAAAATTAATTTTTTGTTTCGTAGAAAGTAGGAATAAATAAAAAAAATTTGATTGTAATTTTATTATCTTTCTCTGTTGTATTGTGCAACCATTACTGCTGTTTTTTCTCGAGGGCCTTGAATATAGTTTAAGAGGAAGTGCGGAGAGTAATGAGGAAAGAATCAATTCTTGAAAAATCTTTCTTTGAAGCGGGGGGTAGAATGAAGAGCACAACTTCAGAACCAGATTCCAACACATCAAGGACTACACTAACACCTTGTAGGGTGAAAAACTTTGTTCAATTTTTTCGTCTACCCCAGTACTTTTACATGCTACGTGAAGAACTTTTATTTGCACTAATTCATAAATTAAAATCATAGTAGTTATATTTTACATTTATCATTGAAGGTTTTATTTCTATGTACATTACACGATGATGATGGTATTGTTATTTATTTGACGTTGTGACTTCCAGTTATACTGCTTTGAGCGTTATGTATTTTTTTAGTACATGCAAAATATTGAATTACACCTTTCTAGTTTTGAAAACATGTTCCATTCAGTATTTTTTCTTTCTACTTGTATTATGTAAATGAAATGATATTATTTCCTGCGTAACGATCTGTAATGAAAAGGGATTTGTATGTTTACTATTGATAGTGTGATACACCTGTCAAAGGTGCACCACATTGTACAAGAAATGTTGTTTTTGAGTTGAGCATTTCCCTCTTCTTTTTACAATTAACAAGCGCAGCCACTGCCTTCCACCTTTATATTTTAAGGGTAACAAAAAAATTGAAAAATTAGTACAAACGCGATCAATCAAACATATATAAAACAATATATTACTTACACTGTTGATATCATCTTGATTGGGATCAGGTCTAAGTCCACCACTTATCATACTTTTACCTGAGATAAAAGATAAAATAAAATTATTATTAACCAAATGAATTAATATTGTATTAGAAATAATAATACCTCTATCATAGACTGGTTTCAAAAAATACTTACTATCAATAATGCCAGATTCAATTTTACTTAATACACTTCTTGCTGCTTTTAAAAAGACTTCTTCAACATTTTCACCAGTAAGTGCACTTGTTTCTAAAAACAACGCATCATTTTCTTGCGCAAATCTTGATGCTTCCAAAAAAGTAACTTGCCTTTCATCTTTCAAATCACTTTTATTCCCAGTTAACACAACAGAAATATCCTTCCTTCCCATCTGTCTTGAATCAACTAACCATGAACTTAAATGATCAAATGTACTACTATCATTTATACTGTAAAATATTAACGCAGCTGCAGCATTACGGTAATAACTTCTTGTTACAGAACGAAACCTTTCTTGACCAGCTGTATCCCAAATCTGTAATTTAATGGTTTTTCCTGCTAATGTGATAACTTTTGATCCGTATTCTACACCAATTGTATGCTTGTGTACACCTTGCTTGAATGAACCTTCAATAAATTGATGAAGTGCACAAGACTTGCCCGTACCAGTATCACCAATTATAATGAACTTAAAGACATAGTCACACTAATAGAAGAAGTAAACATGGAAAGAGAAGAAGAGAGAAAAACAAAGTAGAAGAGTGCAAAAGAGATCAACATGAAAAAATACACCAGATATTTGATTGAATTGAGATAGAGGAAGAAAATGAAGTTAGTCTCTGATATGTTTTATCAATAAAAAATTCTTGTTGTTTTACGAGTACCTGAACAATAATTTAGAAAAAAAGTTGTTCGGAAAAAAGTATGAAAGAGAAGGAATATCCAAAATCCTTACCTGATCTGCGCTGATTCGATTTTCACGAACGCTGCCACCACCATATGCCACACCTGATTCGCTGTTACCACCACCACCGTATGAACTCATTTTATGCGAACTGATTTGTGCCACGCTTTGGTTGTTTTAGTTTGTATTTTTAGTGATGTACTCGTGTACTCGTACACAGTACACAGTACACTGTACTCGTAGTCCGTCGTAGGTCGTAAAATTCTAACTTACTCCAAATTTTCAGAAGTTTCGACTACATATACTGGTATATATACCTTTGGGGGAAATTGGAAAATTCAGAAAATAAAAAGTTGAGGGGGGGGCGGGCCGTGGACTTTTAAAACAGCTAGCATTCACTGTGAGAATTTTTTCAAAAAACATAGTTTCTTTTTTCATTTACGTAAGGTTGATACCGTTCGGTACATTTCGAATTACCATACAAAAATGCCATAATTTATTTTTCATTTTCATTTTTGAAAGAGGTTCCAGATTACCGTTAAGACAGAAAATGTTGCCAATGGGACACGAATGGTAGCACGGGAGCATGGGAGTTACGCATATATGTGGGGGAGAGAGAGACTATATATCTAAACTAAAACATTGAAATATATTGAAAACATTGATCAACCAAAATCAATGAACCACGCTGAATAGAAATCAAAAAATCAAACATGTCTACCAATACTACCAGTATGACAAGAGTAGTACCATTCAATTTTGTTGAAGAAAGTGGAAAAGAATCTTCAGTAAATCCACCACCACCACCACTACCACCACCACCAAAGAAATTAACGAAATCATGTTGTTGTAATAAAAAATGTTTGAAATGTTTTTTTAAGAAACCAAAATATGGTGGTTTGTATATACTTTTAGACATGTTTCTCATTGTTGCTGTCATGGTATTAATGTATGACGACTTTTATGTTGAAAAGCATGCTCAAATTCAAACCATTGCGAGAGAAGTTGGACAAAATGGCATCAATGAGATCAACAATGCTGCATCCTTTTATCATTGGTTGTCCGAATCGATGCTACCAGATATTTTATCATCTATGTCGAACACAAAAAACGAACATCTCATGTCGACACCAGGATTTCAAATAATGTATGATTCTCCGGTGATGGTTACATCACTTGAACTGTATCAAGATAGAAGAGATAAACCGAGTCTATGTTCAAAGAAAATTTCGTTATTGAAAAATAAAAATGTATTGAATACACTTCTATTTTTAGGTATTGATTGTTCAGATAAACAAGCCGATGAATATCCATATGGATATATTATAAATAAAAATGATACTATCGTAAAAGAATGTCCATACAACTTTTCATCTGCAATTGCTTCTGATAGTATTGATCAAAAACCATTTTCCAAACAAAATTTTCAAAGAACCGATCCAATCAATGTTAACCGTAAAATTACTGTTGAACGTTATTATATTAATTTTGGTGGTCTCCCATCTAATGAGTATGTAACCAATTTACGCCATTGTGGATGGATTGATACAAGAACAAGAACAATACAAGTCAAAACACAGCTACTAATACCAACGCATGCAGCTTTTGGTACAATGAACACAATGTTTTATTTCAATGAGTTCGGTGGTATTACAAATATAAAAAGAAGTGTTGACATTGTATGTGATATGAAAACATTTTTACTATTTTATCAATATATATCTCTATTTTTCTCACCAATTTTGATGGTTTATTTTTCCATTTTTTTTTTTGGTGGTTTTTTTAGGTACCAATATCATGGAGTATACGTCAATCTGTGTACTATAATATGAATGAATGGAGTGATGATGATTATTTTTATTTGATGTCAAGTTGGATTTTACCATATTGTTTTCTTATTAAATCATGGACAATGATTGTTGGTTTAATACAACGATGTATTTGTACTCCTACTACTGCTAGTAATAATTACGATGATTCTACATCCAAGAAAAGATGTAGTTTTAGAAATATTCAAAGAAAAATAGAATTGGCTATGCTTTTAGATTTTTTTTGGTTATTTATGCAAGTTACGTGGTCAGAATCATTATCGTTATACCATAATTTGATGTTATCTGCTAGTGAAGTAACAGAAACAGCAGGTAAAGAAATAACAGATCAAAATGCAAAAGTCTTAAGTCAAGAATGGAATATGGAATGGGAAAAGAATTATTTAAATTTACAAAATATATTAGACGACATGATTATTATGGTAGCACAAATGAAAAATGTCTATGTATTTTTTTCATTTATGACATTTATTGAAATGATGCGTCATTTTTCTGGTAATAAACATTTAGCTATTGTACCAAGATCATTAGCTGTCTCAGCAAGTAGCATTGGGTATTTGCTGATTGTACTATTTTTTATAACATTTATATTTGCAATTATATTGAGTGTCTGGTATGGTGATCAATTTAATCAATTTTCAACATTGTGGTCAACAATGGTCCATTTGATATTAATGAATATGGGTGAATGGAGTGATAATTATTGGGATATATATAATTATTGCGATGATTCAACAACTTTTTTTCTGTTGTTTCTGTCATATTGTTTACTTGTTGTTATTGTAATCATGAATATGGTTCTTGCTGTAGTATTGGATAGTTACGCAGCTGTAAAGGAATTTCAAGATATTGAAGAAAAAAAAGATAATGAAATGAAAATAAGATTGAGTCAAAATGAATATGAGATTTATAAAAATAAAAAATCAAAAGAAAGTATGACAGAATTTGTCAAAAGAGTAAATGAAGGACGTAGTGATGGTAGTATTAGTGGTAGCAGTGATGGTAGTGATGGTGATAGTAGCACACATATTGCTTCATCAATAGCACAGCATCCAGCTATAAATTTGTAATGAATCGAGATATTCTCGCGTTATTTATGAGTGTAATACCTGGAATAACATGTATGTACTGTATGTAAGGTAATTATTATTTTATTATTTGTTATACCGGACTGTTTATCAAATGGATCATGTAGGAACTATATCTTTATAATCAATCAAAGTTGATTCACATTTTTTTACCTTGGTAAATAAGTATTCCTTTCAAAAACTGTGTTTTGAAGGTGATGTTGCCCCCACCTTGCCAACCATATATGCTATTGCAAAAAGGAGCTAACCATACAAGAAGTAGTAGTAGTTAAGTAGTAGTAGTCAAGTAGTAGTAGTCAAGTAGTACAGTACATGTTACTAGTACATTCAGTAGTAAATACATGTAGAGTTGATAAAATATCAAATAATTATTAATCAGTGATCATCAAATTTTGTTTCTGGTGATGGACTATGTAGCCCATCAGATTCTGGTATAATACAATAATTTTTTTGAATACATGCACTAACCCATAAGGATGTTACTAAACGTACTTCTTTGATGGGTGTATCAATGGACGCATTATTTCGAATGGTTCTCAAATGATTTCTTACATCTTGAATTGTTTTCTTATCATTTATATTTACCAAGACATGTGTACATTCGTTTAATTCATCTACTTGTTCGGCACCTACAAAAAGGGGTGAGTGAAATTTAAAAATATTGTCAATTAAATATTTTTATATTTCAAATATTAAAAAATTGTTATTTTATTTTTCATTCATTTGAATTCTTACCATGCAAAAGCATATCATGAAAACTAATAAATAAATCATTTGTACTATTAGATGGGCAATATATTCGACAACGTACAAATGGTGATGTTGTATTTGTTACCAAGTGATCAAAATCATCAATTTCCATCTCATTTTCCATTGTTGACCATATTGAATTTGGGTCTAACATTATACTTTGAAAATAATTTCGATCATTACCACACATAATAGATGATGATACATGATCATTGGAGGCACCTAACATTTTGGACGCTTGATGTAAACGGGTTGATAATTCATTAACATTATTTAATGGTGTGGAATAAGAATCGCCTGAAGATGATACAATAAAATGAGATGAGATGATTGTTAAATATTTTGTTGAATATTTTGAAAATTGAAAAAATGATAACTTACCATAAGGATCTTCTTCCTTTAACTGTTCTGATCTTGTTTCCTCAGATAAATGAAAATAATACTGATCATTTGATGCATATTCAATTAGTGTACCTTGTTCTATACATGCGTCTAACCAATTTTTTGTTAATATATCAACGTCATCTTGTTGAACTAAATTTGTATAATGAAATCCTTGACTATAGAAGAAAGCAATATGTAAGTAACTATTAAAATTTGTTATACATAGATCCTTTTTTTTTTACTTACTTGGTATCTGTTATTATGAAATCTGTTGCGTTAAGACCCCTTCGTAGGTAATTTGCACATATATTACCACCGTGATCTACAACCAAACGACAAACATCTGAACGAAATTTTTTCTTTTTTGAAGTTACATAAATATTGCACTACAAAAAGATTATAGAAGGGGTGAAAGGTTAACACAAGCAAAAAAAATGACACAATGACATAATATAGGATGAGAACTTACTGAATTTAGCGTATCAGAAGTTATACCATTTGATTTTGACATAGTTATAGATCGATTTGATACAACACCACCAACAGTTCTTCTTTTTTTATTTTTATTTTTTCTTCCATTTTTCTTCATTCTTTTCCCACTACTACTACTACTACTACTACTATCATTTTGTTGACGAAATGTTGTACCTTCAGAATATCTTGCCTTCAACGAATCAAATGTTTCAGCATCCGTCCATTTTTTATCGTAGCGAATGCTTTGAACACGTGGAAACCGAATAACAAAACCAGAATTAAATGTTTCAGCTAAAACTAATTCAGCTGCTGTAACTTCAAAAACAACAGGTGAAATTTGATGTTGTGATGAGGAAGAGGAAGAGGAAGAGGAAGAGGAAGAGGAAGAGGAAGAGGAAGAAGAGAAAGAAATATCACAATCGGAATCACCACGCATGGGGCTACTTTGTGAACCCATACTATTAATACTTGGACTGTTACTTGGACTACTACTACCGACACTATTACTTTTACAACTAATTTGTGGTCGGTACCACACATCTGGTATATCATCATTTTTTGAAGCACGCCAACCACTCCAAAATGTGTCGGATGGTGTTGCACTATTATGATCGTATACTTCTGTAAAAGGTTCTAATTTTTTCCTTAATTCAACTAACTCATGAAATGTATAACCGGTACCAACTTTACCAACAGTATAAAACTTGGGGGATGTACTTTTTGATTCATCATTTGCTACTACACCTAGTAAGAAAGCACTAATTTTCCCAGCTCTTTCTTTTTTAACGCAACTTCTACCATCACCAAAATAACCACCTAATACAACAAAATCTAAATTGTCTCTTAATTTATCAAAATATTCTGGTTTTAATTTTAACCATGATCTAATTTTTTTGGATTGTGCACCACCACAAATGTAATTTGTATTCAATGCTTTAATCATAATACCTTCTTGATTTTGTTCAACTACTTTGCTCATCCATTCTTTTAATATTTCTGAACGTTGTAATGAGTTGCCTTGTACCTTTGTTGCCTTTGATACATACATACGATTAGTTTGCTCTTCAACAATCCATTTTAAATATTCTTTTCTTACTTCAATCGTACAATTTGTTAAATTGCCTCTCGCGCTAGGCATATTTTTTTCAGCATCTTTCGACGTATAAGATGGATCATCACACCACAGACAATCAAATATAACAAAACATAGCCATGATCCATTTGATCGACCAGCTAACTGTTCACTGGCGACACTTCGATTTGTACCAAATTTACCAAATTGTGATTGTTCGTCGTTCCATGTTAACACTTCACCATCTAAAATACAATTTTCACAATGTATAAATTTTTGTATAAGTGGTCCCAATATACCACCATAATATTGTGTATAATCATTACCACGTCTTGTAAAACATTTGATATCATTACCATTCTTATGTATTAACATTCTTTCACCATCATATTTCCATTCGATGTAAAACCCCGTTTTCATATGATTTGTACAATTGTAATTATACGCAGTGCCTGCTAACATTGGTTCAAAGGCTGAATTTAAAGACAAACTAACAACGTACGATTGATTGGGATCACGCAAAGTAGCAAGTACTAAACGTATATCACTACATTTTGCAAACATATCTGGACCATCATTATGTATATATTTTAATATCTTATCATGTTTAAGACCAATTTTTAAATCTTTTAAAACAATTCTAGCAAACCTTCACATTCAGATGTAATGCATGGTTTGGAAAATGGAAAAGGAAAAGGAGATTATATATATAAATTAAATTAACTTTGGATAATAAAAATAAACTTGGAATAGGCACGACTTACCATTTAATTTCAGTAGGTGACATGGTAGTATATACTCTTCTTATTACCGCCAATTTTTCTTTATGATCTTTACATTTTGCCAAATCATCTAATAATTGGTTAATATCACCCAATTTAAGGTTTCCACCAGAATAACCTCGTGTACGAAGAATACCTTCCAAAACACCAGGAAAGTCACCAACAGCACTGCTCAGACCAGCTGGTACACATTGTGGATTATTAAATTTTGTTAAAGCTATTGCACCCTCAGATTTTGGAGGTAATCCAGCAGCTTCACAAAACAAATTGGCTAATGTCTTTTCTTTAATACTGTAAGATGGTCTTTCGCGGTCACAATTTGGTACAAGTAAACGTACAAGTGGAAATATTGAATGACCTTCCATTGAATTTAAAATTTTTTTTGTTAATATTCTTTCAACTTTTGACTTTTTACTTCTTTTTCGACCAGCAACCGCTCTCTGGGGTTTAATTTCTTCCAAGAGAGTTACAAGATTACCAAATTGCAAATTGTCACAATTCGACGTTGGATACGTCTTCGCATCGTCTCTCATTTGTTGCGTGATTTCCATTATCTTTGTCAATTAAATTTCTTTTACAGTAATAACATGTTTTAGTTTTAGTTTAAGTTTTGAAAAATTATAAAAAATTGCAAAATTTGCCAAATTAAAATTTTGCCAAATTAAAATTAATTGTCAAAATTTATTGCCAAAATGTAGTTCGACGAATAATATTTGCAGAAAATTTGCCATACAGTAATGCTATATATACTTATATATATATATATATATATATACAGTAGTACAGTAGTACAGTAGTACAGTAGTAGTACAGTAACATAACACACTGTATTCAGAGTATTACTTGTAGTGGTAATATTCTAATACTTCGTATCTGGTTTTTCATATTCAGAATATACCAAGTATATATTATATATAAATATATAGATACAATGGTATAAAATTGAACATGCTATGCTACCACCAGGTACAGTAGTATAAAATCTAAAAGGAATTTGAGACGAGATCGAAGAGTCGAAGAGTCGAAGAGTCGGGGAAAATACATTATTAAAAAAATACTACTGTAGTATAGTACCTGGTACAGACATCATAGACATCAGTGTTATAATAGTACAGAAAAGAACTTAATTCCTAGATTTTTTGTTTTACAATTTGAAGTCAAAAATTTAAATTCCCTCAGGTAATTCCCACGTAGTGTCGCCATTTGGTTTCACATAATATTTCTCGCCACTGGATGAAATATTAGTACTCCAGCCATCGGGTAAACCCTCTGTGCTTTCTGTAGTCATTGCAACTGCTACGTTAGTTGGTGCAGTAGAACCAGTTGGTAATTCCCATGATGATTCACCAGATTCAGCATGATAATAATATATTTCACCTGAACTAGAAGAAATTCTTTCAACCCAACCAGGTGGTAAATTATTTGATGTAGAAGAATCACTTGGTGTAGCGCCAAAACTTGCATTGTATTTTGGCATATTTGACATTTGAATACCATTGAATGATTTCGGTGGTGGTGGTGGTACATTTCCAGCAACGCTGTTTGCCATACTATTACCATCATTTCCATCTCCACCATGATGACTTGATTTCACACTTGATTTTGCTGCTGCATATAATGCTAAACCTAAAAATGATATTGCACAAAAGATGTAAACAATTTCAACCCATACAGTACCTACATAATTGGATTCAAGAACAAATCCGGCAATAATACAATTAACCATACCACCAAGTACTGCAAAATAACCAATACCTTTGTGACAGAACTCCCACATTTTTCTATTTGGATTTGGATTATTTTTATCTTCACTAGGATGTGGTCTAAAAAAAGCATTTAATGGTTGAATTGTACCTAATACAAAGAAATCAATAAAAATAAAGAAAGCAATCATCATTAACTAGTAAATATCGTGATCTAAAAAAATAAAGTGAAATTATATCCATTTACGTACCAAATGAAACAACAATAACACCTAATAGCATATGTACTTCAGCAATACCTTGACCTTTAAAATGTGACCCTGTTTTATACACAAATGCCATTATGAAACCAACCAATTGTAATAACCATCCTGTATATTGAATATATTTATGCATTGTAAACCACCATCCTTTAGGCAATGTATGGCGATTATAATGAGCAATGATAACACCGGCAGGTAATAATAAGCCCCATGATGACATCATTAATACACCATGATATGTTAATAAATCGGGTAAAGCTGTACCATTAATAGTATTTAAATTTCCAGAAACTAATCCATTTTGTATATCTTTTAATGTTTTACTACCTCGTACATCATGGTATGTTAATGCTTTTTGTGTATTATGATACGCGTATATTATTGGTACGTTTCCTGTCTTAGCAATTGAACGTTCACTCTGTGTGTTTGCTGCTAAGTAAGCACGTGTAAATGTCATTGTACCTACAGGGAGTGGGGAGTAATTTGTCAATTTTTAAAAGAAAAAAATTAAAGAAAAAATTTTTTAAATGTCCTTACTTAAACCATTTTGTGATGTTTCGCATGTTGCACCGGGTACTGTGACGCCGTTTGTAGGTTTAGCAGTAGAAATCGCCCAAAATCGTTCAACTCCTTGAGACGTACAAATTATCATATCTGTGCCTTGACCATTGGATCCCATTGTACCATCAGCAGATATTCCAATACCAAACCATCCAGTACCCTGATAAGTAACAACAAATTTAAGATTATTTGCATTTGTTTCATCATTACTTAAAACAACTTTAACTTTTGTATCTAATGTTACTTGAACTTTTCCTGTACTTCCAGCAGCTTGATTGTTATTGCCATTGTTGTTATTGTTGTTATTGTTGTTATTGCCAGTACCAGCTTGCTTGCAACATGTTGCTGCATCATTTGCAATAGTGCAAGGGTTGGCTCTACAGGAAGTAGTTGCTGCGTTGTCAATAAGACCATTGTTT
>JACKZZ010001745.1_pt1 | contig 32575 bp, 22 predicted proteins | sample 8027871 | NCBI WGS metagenome assembly JACKZZ01 (sample SAMN15724774, study PRJNA655200) | protist metagenome | isolation source: fluorescence activated cell sorting (FACS) single amplified genomes of... | place: USA: West Boothbay Harbor, Gulf of Maine | collected 2000-07-19
ATACCCCGAAAATCGACTAAAACTGGCCCCCACAGTGCCGACTTTGGGAGCAAAAATGGAAAACAAGCAGACTCGCTAACGCAAATATTAATGAATGCTTCATTAGTAAACAGATATCAAAGAACATCACTACGTGCTTATTATCGAGACTACAGAGCTCGGAAGTGGTCGTTAACGATTATTATTTCGGGCGTTTTCTGGGGAGTCACACTGCAGCCGCAGTGCACCCGCACACACACACAAGGTCGCCAAAGCCACTCCAGCGCTTGTGCGCATGTGCTCTACACCTTGTACAAACCCGCCAAGCGCACGCCAGCTCCATCACGACCACCAGCGCCCACAGAGATGCAATACCGCGACCCACCTCTCAGAACGACGCCCAAACATCCGACGAAAAATCGAAAAGTGCAAAGATGAGTTCTGACAGCGCACGCAACACTAGATATGACCTTATCATCACCCCAGTAGTCCATATCAGCCGAGAAAACGCATCACGGTGCAAATTTGAAGCCGTGGTGCCCAGAAATCGAGAACAGCGATGTCCATTTGGTCGGTTTTACCGGAAAATCGTTTAGCACGCGAACGCTATTATGAACCAACAAAACTAGATAGCGGAAGGTGCAGAGGAAGGTATGAATACTATATATTCCGAATATGAAGGCGTTTGGTGGCCTGTAGCGTTCAGGAGCTTCGGCGGCAGTTTTGCTTCACTAAGTAAAATCCGCAAAATCTCCTAATTTTGGACAAACGGCCGTTTTTGGAGGTACATTTTTTAACCGTTATTATGACCACAATATAATGGTGTGAGCTATGACATCAATTAGTACGTCTAATAGCAAATTTTACGATGAATGCGTTGGAGCTATCTATTTGGTATGCTGGAATGTGATTTGAAGTTTCCCGGAGCAGCAAAGTTTGGTCGAAAAATCTGGAGGGCCCAAACTCGCATAATTATGTGAAAATGGCGGGAAAGGGTTAATTCTTCTTGTTATTCACATATTTCAGTGACAAGTAAGTGGCAAAGCGAAGTGTTCCGATGAAAAGCATCACGGCCATCGCGTCCTTGTAGCGATGACTGTAGTCCCACGTGCTGAAAAAATCGTTGATAAACCCCTCTGCGGTGATAGTCTGCCCAGTTAAGAGGGTAATAGGAGTATCGTCGGCGTGAAATTGAGTCATATTTAGACCCTCCAGGACTAGAACGTTAACAAAAAGAAGACAGACGAGCAAGCAACAAAAAGGTAGTGAGTGGGAGACAATAAAACACTGAGTTACGCCGTGGCAAAAACAAATACTATTACTATTTTAGTACTTACCGTAGTGAAGCGGGTTGAGCCAGTACAGAAAGACCCAGAAGGATGGGATATTTTGCTCTTGCGTCATGAACCCACAGAACAGACTCAGAATCGTTGACCACACGCCCCCAATCACGCCTGCAGTGGCTGGGTCAGGGAGGAATGCTGCCAACAGCTGTCCAGTGAACACCAGACACGCCATGTACAGGGTTTCAAATAACCAATACCACATGAACTTTTCAGCCACGAAGCCTTTGTCGAACCCAACGATGAAAAAGAAGGGCAACGTGAAAAGCAGAGACGATACGAGCAAGTATGGTATCTGCAGAGAGGGATGGAGAAGGGTGAGTGCCATAACAGACATGGACACAGACACTAACACGACGACCAGAAACAGAAGCAGAAACAGAAGCAGACGCGAATTTCCCTACCTCGACGATCCCCGCAGCCATCGTGTAAAGAGCCACGTCGTACATTTCGCTCTCCTTCTCGCGATAAAAAGCCGGCCGCTCAGAGAAGAATACTGGCTGCACAGTAATCATTCCCACCACGCCAGTGAAGAGCGCAGTAATGTAAATGACGGAACTGCGCGCAATCACATCCACCTGGGTGGTGTACACTTGATTAGCATAGGTCGATGCAAAGATCAGTGCGATGACGACTGAAATGACCATACGCACGAAGTTGTAGGAAGGCGAACGCCAGTACGAAAGCACTGCGCGACGCATAAGCAACGCGAACTGCTTCGGGTAGCTGGCGCTATAAGCGGCCTTGTGGCGGGGTTGGTCATCACTGAGACCCACAGCGACGCACACTGGCTTGACCATACAAGCCGTGGGGTCGGTGCCAGCGGCATCGAGGTCAGCTTCGTCATGCGCCGAGCAGAGGCTCTGGATGTGAATAGTGTTGGTCGTGCAAAGCCCAGAAGCCTTGTAGTAGTTGTGGAAGTCAGGAAGATTCGCAAGTGATGAGCCAGTGCCTGCACCAATCACTTCCAGCATCCAAGTAGCCGGATTCTGGTTCTTGCCTAGGCGAGGGACCTCTGGTGATGACCCTTCAAAATGCTCTCGCAGGAATTGTGAGTTTTCCCCCAAGGGACCAAAGAACACCGTCTGCCCGCCGCGACGCAGCAAAAGGAGGGAGTCAAATGCTTCGAAGATATACACCGAGGGTTGGTGGATAGTGCACACGATGGCTCTTCCAGAGGCGGCCACGCGCTTGATACAGCGAATAACAACTTGGGCGGAGCGAGAGTCAAGCCCTGACGTGGGTTCATCAAGGAACAAGATGGATGGGTTGGCCACCAGCTCCACGCCAATGGATACACGTTTTTTCTGTTCGAACGACATTCCACGAGATGACCCGTCGCCAACCAGCGTATTTTCCAGTGAAGTGAGCTCCAACATTGCCAACACAGAGTCGATCCACTGCTTGCGGGTGTTGTCCGGTGAGTTCTGAGGTAGCCGCAGTGCAGCTGAAAACTCAAGTGCCTCTCTCGCTGTGTCGTGCGGGCTTAGAGAGTCGAACTGTTCCACATAGCCCATGATGTGGCGAAAGGAGCCGTCGTCTTTGCGTTGCCCGTTCACAAACATCCCGCCTTCGATGCGACCGGTGTTCTTGCGCCCCGCCAGTACGTCCAATAGCGTGGTCTTGCCAGCACCTGAAGAGCCCATCAGAGCAGTCACAGTGCCAGGCTCAAAGTATCCATCCACACCTTTCAACAGATCAAGCTCGTCATCACCCACCATCACGGAGTACCACACGTCCTTAAAAGCAAAAGATACCGGTTCAAACTTGATCTCCACCGTCTGGGCATCCGCAGCCGAAGACTCGTCCGCAGCATCGATGTCTTCGGACTCGGGGGTGATAATTGGAGGGGTAGGGGTGGGCTCAGCCCGAATGTAGGTCATGCAGAGCGCTGTCCCTACCAAGAACAAAGCATATTCAGCCATAAGAACTGCAAATCCCACCCAGATCAAATCCCCATCTGTTTCCAATCCTCGCGCCTCCAGCACCACGTCTCCGAATCGCTCCTGGGTGGAGCAGAATTGATCGGTACAGACAAGGAAATCGTAGTCAGGAGCGGTAAATTCGTTAATAGTGACTGATTGAATTGTCCATGAGATTGGATTGATATAGTAAAACCATTCCCATCCAGGGGGGATGTTGCTCTTAGGAATAATATAACCTGAAAAGAGCACCATAATCACCACTGCCACACCGCACATCGGCTGCGCGAGCTGAAGAGAAGGCATCATGGATCCGAGCATGCGGAAGAATTGGCCGATGCTCAAGCTTAGAGCGATCACAATGGCCAGAAAGGTGAAGTATCTCCCACCATTGCCTGCACTAGAAAGACCCGCAGACCAGTAGATGATATTCGAGAATATTATTGACTCTAGCAATAGCACAGGGATCAGCACGATCGTCTGTGCAAAGACGAAAGCAGACGTGGGAAAAAACAGCGCCTTGGACTGCTTATAAAATACGTCACGCTGGGCGAACACAGTCGGTAGCAGTGACATGCCAGCCAGTGCGCCGTTCAGCCCGCCGAAGAAGAGCAATCCATTCATCGTTTGGAAATCCTCCGTCTCGATATTAGCAAAGAGACTCCCTGCAATGCCTCCGATCACGATGCTCTGCATGATGCGAGCTTTTAGAAAGCCTGCGTCACGATACACCAGCTTCATCTGTCTATCGAGTAGCAACCAATAATAAAATTGAAGCGATCCGGCCCATTTTTTATTAAATCTGGTGGGCACAACAGCAGCTTCAGTCTTGAATTTCGCGTCAGCTTCGTCCATTTCCTTCAGCAAGGCTTGGTTCAGATCTGACTTAGCCCATGCCTCCGCCATGGCAGCGGTGCCGATCGGTACTCCACTAAATCTCTTGCTGGGGGAGGACATTTCTTCGCCGGCTACGACATACTTCGCGTCAATGAAACGCCGACCTTCAGATGTAGGGAGCTCCTGAAGGTAATCCGCAATATCCATCGCATCAGGGCAGACGTAGCCCAGGCCTTCAAAGTAGGTTAAGACTTGGTCACGGGGTCCGTGGTAAATCAGCCTGCCCTGTGAAAGCAGAATAAGGTCATCGAACAGGTTGAACACTTCGGGGGAGGGCTGCAACAGCGAAGTGACGATGGTGATGCCCAGAGCAGCCGAGGCAATCTTCATGGAGTTATTAATGTCAAAGGTAGTGGCAGCGTCCAGACCAGTGGAGATCGAGTCCTGACACTTCACCGAGTGCCGACACATCATCATTTCTCCCAGCGTGACGCGTCGCTTTTGACCACCTGAAATGCCTTTAAGCATGTTGTCACCCACCACGGTGTCGGCACAGTTCTGGAGTCCCAGCATCGTGAGTATGTCTTTAACAAACTTGCCCGCCTTCATATCCGCCATGAACTGCTCCATGTCCGCCTCAGACATGCCAGTCGCGTCTATTGGCTCGCCAGCAGTGGAGGCGGCACCAGCAAACATGAAGGTTTCGCGCACTGTCATGATCGCAGAGTGAACGTCATTTTCATCCACGTAGTCCACCAGCTTGGGCACCAGGAACTGTTGCTCTTCCGGCCCTACTCCGTTGTACTTAATGCTTCCCTCAAGTTTAGCAGAGCCGGAGCTGAGAATGCCTGAGAGAGCTTTGAGGAAGACAGTCTTGCCGGCACCAGGGGGACCCATCACGAGGGTCATCTTCCCAGGACGGATCATACCAGTCATGCCTTTGAGAATGTCAACTCGATGCTTCGGGCCCGTGCCCATCAAGATCTCACGAATCGTAGAGCCTACGGTGGGAATTTTGGCCTCGGGGGTCATCGTCCAGTAGTTCAGGTCTCTATACGTGACAGTCACTTGATAGATTTTGACAACATCTTTGACTTTCTCCATCCACTGATGCATCGATGCAGCACTGCCGTCCACAAGAGACGCTACACGTTTGCGACTCAGCAGTTGCTCCGCCTCTGCTTCATCGTCGGCCGCAGAAATATATTCAGGGATATCGATGTTGTTTGACTTCAGGAGATTTTCCAAAAGTTTGATCTTCTCCATGTCCTGTTTGTGCTGGGCAGCGAGATCATTGAAAATCTTGCGGTTAGCACGCACATTAAAGGCTGAAAAAGGAACAGCAACGGCATCGCTGTTGGTGTTATTGCTCTCATCATTCTGTGGTAGCACACTGAATTTGGACTTATTTGCCAATTCAACTTCTCCTTGCTGGGACATTGCTCAAGATTGTTATTTAGCAAGAAAGAAACACAATTGATATCCTTGCTACCACGCAGGGAATTACGAAAAAAATGCAAAACTCTAACAAATGATGCAGCTGCTACATCATAACTTTGGACATAACATTGTATTTTTATTGTATCAATTTTGCTAATGCACCTGCTGGTGCACCATACAGCACCAGCAGCAGCAGCAGGTCACTGCTGGTGCTCAACAGCGCCGCGACTGTCAGTCAATCAGTCGGTCCTGTCTGATCGGATTGGTGGCGGGCGGTCGTGAAAAATATCTCCTGATTTTGAGGGCCATTGATTGAACGAGAGAAAACCAGCCCGGAGCAACCCCAGCAGACTTAGTAGTGAATATGCAAGCAGATATTACCCAGGGTGCAGTGGCATTATATTACTCTTTTTCTTAAAATTTTCTTAAAATTCAATTATTTTGTCACAGTAATTTCAAAATTCGTGTTTCTAAGATGGCATTCCAGGTCAAGTCTCCCAATGTGAAGATTCAAGGCGACTCTATTATTGCCAAGTACAACTACAGAAGTACCTTAGTGGAAGGGACTACTGTCACACCCATGGAAGAAAACTTGGTCTTTAAAACTGAAAAGACTGTACCGAAACTGGGAGTTATGCTTGTGGGATGGGGTGGTAACAACGGGACCACTGTCACCGGTGGCATTCTTGCCAACCGCAAGAAACTTCAATGGGAAACCAAGGAGGGTATCCATCATGCTGACTATTACGGTAGTGTGACGCAGGCATCTACGGTACGGCTCGGCTTGGATCGCCTGGGCCAGTCAGTGCATATCCCTTTTAAGGACATGTTGCCGATGGTTGATCCCAGCGATGTGGTGCTTGGAGGGTGGGATATTTCAGCGCTGGCGCTAGGCGATGCTATGAAAAGAGCGCAGGTGCTCGACTTCAACCTGCAGCAGCAGCTGTACCCGGAGATGCAGAATATGCGCCCCCTCCCGAGTGTATATTGCCCTGATTTCATTGCAGCCAATCAGAGTGAGCGTGCGGACAACCTGATCCCCGGCAGCAAACAGGACCAAATCCAGCAAATTAGACGCGATATTCAAGAGTTCAAGTCCGCAAACAAACTAGACAAGGTTATCGTGCTATGGACAGCTAATACGGAGCGGATGTGTGATGTCCGTGTTGGGCTGAACGATACCACTGCCAATCTGATGGATGCTATCGCACGCGGCGAATCTGAAGTGTCCCCGTCGACGATGTTTGCCGTGGCAAGTATTCTGGAAGGCTGCAGTTATATTAATGGATCCCCACAGAACACCTTTGTGCCCGGTGTAATCGAGCTGGCGTCCTCCCAGCGTGTTTTCATTGGCGGTGATGATTTCAAATCTGGCCAGACCAAGATGAAGAGTGTGTTAGTGGACTACCTCGTTTCTGCGGGCATCAAGCCTGCCTCTATTGTCAGCTATAACCACTTGGGCAACAATGACGGTCGCAATTTGTCCGCGCCGCAGCAGTTTGAGTCCAAGGAGCTGTCAAAGAGCAATGTTATCGATGACATGGTGGAATCGAACCGGACTCTGTACCCGGACGGACAGACTCCAGACCACTGTGTAGTGATCAAATATGTGCCCTACGTGGGGGACTCCAAACGTGCAATGGATGAGTACACCAGTGAGATTTTTATGGGTGGCACTAACACGATCGTAATGCACAACACGTGTGAGGATTCTTTGCTCGCCACACCGCTAATCATCGACTTGTTTGTACTGTGTGAGGTTTGTGAGCGTATTCAGGTGAAACACGAGGAGGAAGACGACGCGGCGTATGAAGGCTTCCATAGTGTGCTGTCTGTGCTGTCTTACCTACTCAAGGCGCCACTGGTGCCACCAGGAACTCCGGTGGTAAACGCTCTGGCCGCACAAAGACAATGCATTGTGAATATCTTCCGTGCTTGCATGGGTCTTTCCCCCGACAACTACATGCTGTTGGAGCACCGCTTGCCGTCGAAGATTGAACAGATGATGACTGCACAAGCGGATGCCGCAAGCATCTCCGCTGCCGCAGCTGTGGGGGCTTCTGTGGGCGGAGCAAAGGCTCCTTTCAGCGATACTGCTGGCGATTCAGAAGAAATCGCCACCCTGGCGGAGTAATTTCTGACTCCTCTCGATATGGTTTTGACCAATTTAATATATTTTCGATATACGACGAAGTTTTCCTTTATCATAAATGTAGTGTTTATGTGTGTGTTGTTCAGCAGAAACATACCTCTAGGCTTTAGCCCTCAGCCCGATTGGAAAAGGTGGCAACGATTTTTGCAATACTTCAAATATGCCTGTGTTTACAAATTTCTTCGACGCGCCGGTGTAGTGTAGTGGTTATCACCCAGGGTTCTGACTCCTGTAACCTGGGTTCGAATCCCAGCACTGGCTCTAACTTTTTGCCTTTATCCAGGCGCAAAAACTCACAATTTTTCATTTTTCTGGGTAAATGCATTGTTTCTCTGGACTTTCTTGCATCGATTTTTTTTTTAAATGACAAAATCCTAGATTTGCCCCAAGTGCACAGCAGTCTCCAGTCTTTTATATTGTACTTGCTAGTGCAGTAGTGCAGCACTTGCTTTCTATAAACTATAAGAGTACTTACTACTTTACAGCCATTCTCCTTTAGTGATCGCAACAATGTTGCAATAATTGTTGATAAGCTTGATTGATATCAACAGCAGTGATTCCATAAATATTGTTTCAAAATTTCAACCGATCAGTCCATCACAATGTCTGTAACAGTTACCAATTTTACCAACTCTTCGTTTCCTTTTATTTTTGCTAATGATACATGTCCTATAATTAGCAATAAGATTGAAGGAGAATGTCAATTGCTCTCTGGTTATTACTGCCCCAAAGTTGAACATGTGGCTTACGAAACAGCATTAGACTTCTACGTGGAGTCTCCATACGGTGACCTACCTGTACCTCTGGATGAAACTACTGTCAACTGTACTAACCAAACTTCCATCGGTGCCTGCCCCAGAGGAAACTATTGCCCGACTTACGACACTATTTACCCTTGTGAAGTAGGTTATTTCTGTGGCTTGGGTTTCACAGCAGGAACACCGTGCACTCTTGGTGCCCTCAGCTGTCCCACCACCAGCATGCAAGTGCAAAATTTCTTGGGTCTCTTCTTTCCCTTCGCATTCTTCCTCGCCGTATGGTTATACGTTTACTATTATGCTGAGTATTATGAGTATCACAAGCGTGAAGATAGACAAGATAGATTTGCCAACCAAAGCCTGGAAGACAGAGCAGTAGATGAGCTAGAGGATGTTCAACAGAGAGCAGCCACCATGGCGGGGAACATGGGGATTTTCAGTGATCTCCCTTCTGCAGCGAATGACGAAGAAAGTGCCAAGAAAATTGCTGCTGCTGATATGGCTGCTTCAGTGTCGGGTGGGAGTGCCAGTGCCAGTGGAAGTGGAAGTGGAAGTTCATTGACTCAAGAGTTTAAGTTTGCAAAAGTTAAGCGTCCCCTTAGAATTTCTTTTTCGAACCTGAAGCTGACGCTCAAAGCCAATGCCAGCAGCACTTTGCTCAACAACGTGTTTGGAACGATCAAGCCTTCTAATATTACTGCGCTGATGGGGCCCTCAGGTGCTGGTAAAACCACGCTTCTCTCGTTGCTCCGTGGGCAGGCACATTATGCGAATTGCAGTGGCACGATCACTGTAAACTCGCGCGTGGTAGGCTCTCTGTCAGAGTACCGCAGTAACATGGCTTTTGTGCCTCAAGATGACATCACATATGAAGAGTTGTCGGTGGAGGATAACATTCTGTACTCAGCGATGCTCTTCAACCGCCGAGGATACACGAGGGCATCCACCCCGCAGCTGATGGCGATGGTGAACAGAGCAGAAGTGATGCTAGGCATTGACTTCATCAAACACTCTGTGGTAGGTGGTTCCGGTGTGAAGGGAATCTCAGGCGGTCAGCGTAAGCGTGTTTCTATCGGCATGGAAATGATGAAGGAAGCTGCGCTGTTCTTTCTGGACGAGCCCACCTCTGGCCTTGACTCCGCTACGTCCATCTCCGTATTGCATTGCCTCAAGGGCTTATCGCTGTTGGGCGTTAACATCGTCGCTACGATCCATCAGCCCAGACAGGAGATTCTTGACATGCTTGACAATCTGATTTTATTAGCGCCTGGAGGGAGACTCGCATTCTTCGATAACCCACGCAAATTGAAATCGCATTTCTTCCAGTTCGGTTACGTTCCATCTGCCAATTGCAATATAGCAGACTTCATGATGGACTGCCTGGCAGGATTCATAGTTCCGGAGGGACAGGGCAGCAAACCCGTGAAACAGATTATTGCAGAGTTGTGTGACTGGTGGGAGACGAACACACCCATACCAGAAGAACATCGCATTGCACAGGATGCGCTGCAGCTAGAAACTGACGAGGAGCTACACCTTGCCCGCAATGGCAGCAACGCGGCGATGGATTCGGGCTCTTCCAAACCTAGCATTTTGGCGTTTGTCTTCGCCAACACTGCGTATGTGTCTGGTTCACGCCAAAAGAAGCTGTTTTATCGTATTTTCAATACGATCGTCATGACTGCAGTGGTGTTGCTCTGCACCGGCCTGTGCGTTGGCTTCTTGTTGGATCCGGTGATTCTGGAAACTGTCACCGGCAATCCGAATTTAATCCAACAGGCGATCGTGGGACAGCTGGTGTTTGGAATCTTTGTCACTAACACGGGTTTACGCCTGTTTGCAGCGGACGAGCTGATGCGTGGCCGTGAAGAGGAGGGTGGCGTTTGGTTGCTACCCTTGTTTATGGGCAAAATCGGAGCAAGCTACGTGGAATTCTTCTTCTATGCGTTTGCGTTTGTCTCGGGCTACTACTCCGTGCTGCAGTCCAACTCTGGGTTTGGTAACTATTGGGGCTTGTTCTTGCTGCTGCACTTGGTGTTCGCCTCTCTTAGCAACCTCATTGCCATTGGGGTGCCCGGCAAACTTAAGGATTTAGTCATGCTGGGCGTCACTGTGGTGTTGTGGCTGTTTGGCGGTGTACAGCCGCCGTACAGCATTCTGGTTACCAAGATACCCATAGTGGGGCCTGTGTTCAACGCCTTGTCTCCCTTCCGCTGGTCATTTCCTGTCCAGATTGTGATGGAGCTGAACACCTACTCGCAGATCTACGCCGAGACTGTTGACGGTGTGTACGAGGAGTATGGCTACAAGGCGGACAGCGTGATGTTCAACTCAGTGATGCTGGTGGTGTACGCGCTGGTGGTGAATTTTTTGGCATATCTACTTCTGGTGACGAAGAGAGACAACTATGCTGTGGTGCGCCAGTGGCGAACTGACTGGAAGGCTGCCCTGGCGAAATGCGGGTGTTGTGGGGGAGGGGCGGGCGAGTGGCCCTTGAAGCGAGTGACGGAAGCCGCGGAGGAGAATACGACGATGAACGAGATGCTTTCTGGCTCTGATGCTGCAGTTGCTACTACTGAGAGGAGCGGCCGTCAGCAGAGTGCAGAGCTCACATCGGTAGTCAAAGGTGTGAATTAGACTGGGCGATTGGAAGTACTGACGAATGTGCGAGGGTTTTGAATTTTGAACCGGAAATGTGATGTATTTACTGGTATAACTATTGCTGTTGTGGGCGACACACAGCAGCCGAATATGAAAAAAGAATAAATTTAGTATGAAAGTATTGATCTTCACGCCGAAATTAACACTATAACTGTAATATAGTATAGTATGCAACCAAACAAAATCAGTCTACACAAGTACTGGTACCGGTATCTTGCATTATCCAGAACCTTTCAGTGTCACAGCAAAAGCTTATTTTCACTTCACTTCACTTCACTTCATCACAGGTTTGAATGCTTTGTTGAAAGAATCGTCAAACATCTTATCCACCGTCGTTCCTTTCGCGATTTTCCAGCTAGAAAGGTCTTTACTAAAGCAAGACGATTCGTGGAACATAGAGCCCATGTCCGCCACCGCTGAAATATTCCAATCACCAATGTCCTGGTTAAAGGAAGACGCTCCCAAGAACATAGAGCTCATGTCCGTCACCGCTGAAACATTCCAAGCACCAATGTCATCGTTAAAGGCATCGTCTCCTTTGAATAACTCCCTCATTGTAGTCACTGTAGACACATCCCACTTACTGATATCACCATATTGCGCAGTCGCACGCTCTTTTGACTCAAGCCATAGCTTAACCGCTGCTCCAATATCCTTATCACTGCGCACAAACTTATAAGTTTCATGCACATCTTCATCGCTGAAGCCAGCGACTTGGAGCTCCTGAACGCTAAAGCCAGCAACCCTCAGCTCATGAATGCCCAAGCCAGCAACCTTCAGTTCTTCAGCGTGGTAGCCGACGGCCCTCAGCGCCACAGGACCATACCGACCGATTATAAGGTCCTGCAATGAGCCTGAGTTGCACCCATCCACCCACTGCTCAGTGGCGCGACGCACAACACCGACGACCATGGTGGCACATGCATCGGCATCGCCAAGACCAGCCGTGGCACCAGCACCACGCAATAACGATTGAGCCAGCCCCAAAAGGGACTGGTCAGAGTATACTGCACCCACAATCAAATCACGACCACTCAGCGCAACACCACGGCTACTGGCATACTCTGACAGTGACTGTCCAGCGCGCAATCCACATGCCTGTAAAGTCTCCAGCTGCACCTTCAGCTCTGCCAAACGAGAAGATAGTGCAGCGAGATCAGCACAGTCAACCACAGAAGTAGTCGAATCGCGCATACCTGCTGCCTCTCGCTCAGCAGCCTCAAGATTAGCTATAACCCGACCACAACCGCCAAGCAGCTCGGACACCAAACCAACAGGACCGTCTGAAGCCATGCTAGACGCAGAACCGATGCTATCACCTAGAGTCAAACGCAGATACTGCACCTGCGATTGCAGCTGAATCAGGCGGTCGCTCTCCGCGTAGGATCGTTGCTCCACCGCTATAACTATCATCACGTCCAGGTCAGAGTCGTAAGCATGCAGGAGCACATCCATACGCACTGCAGCTAAGAACTTGGGCGTGAGCACCTCTTCCATGCCGAAAACCAGCGTGCGAGCATTCTCAAAACTCTCACCGATGCTGAGAGGATGCGCTACAGGAATAGCGGTACGGACAACAGGCGCATCAGATAGACCGAGAGCAACCTTGATCTTTTCAGCATAGACACGGTTTTTGATGCCGCAATCCGTTAAGAAAGTAGGATCCATCCTTAAACAATCGGCAAGACAAATGACATCTAGAATATCCTGGTTCTCGATGCCCCGTTGATACTTGTTTAAAGTTTTGATACTCACATTGGGAAGTACATGCTTTAGCCACACGGACAAATCAGCTGTGATATCGATATCATCCTTTGCACAATCTGACATGGTCAAGTCAATTAAATACTGCTGCACAAATATATTAAAATATTGCAATTTATGCTTGCCTGGTTATCAAGTATAGAGATATTTGGGTGATGTTTAAATTGCTTCTAAACCTGGTAAAAGATTTGGCAAGTTTTTGATTGGCCCTCGATTGCATCTGACCAATGATTACGGCATTTCCCCACTTCTGCTCTCGGTGCTGGTTTGCTGCTGTTAGCATCGTATTTGCCAGTGTGTGTAGCTGGTCAAACGCTGCTGCTGTCCCAGCGTCATAACTTTCGGTGTCCTCCGCGGCCGTAACGCTTTTCAAAACTGAAGACTGTGCAGTACCTCGGACCTCTGGACCTCCAGGACCTGCTGACAAGCACAAGTACACCAGGTACACAAAATACCTGCTGGAATACTTGGCGCACTAACAATTCATTTGTTTTATTAATAGCTTGTATACATGGTATAATTTCGAAGCATACTTTAATTCCGCTTTTAGTACACATTAACAGCAATATCCGTGCGGTTGTTGATTGCATCTTCTGAGCTCCAGAGCTCATGTTCAGCACTTCTGCTGCTGTTGCCATTGTATATTCCTATTTACTGTAACAAATTCATTTAAGTTACTCGTGTTATTATTATGAGGAAGGTTAAGAAGGGAAAGTACGTTCCTATTGAAGACTCTGGTCTGAGCTGGTCAGAGCTTCAACAAAACATCGTACGCAAAAAAATATTTTATCAATGTGGCTGGTTAATATCTGACTCATCGTCTGTTGTGCGCATGTATGGTATTGGAGCTGCTGGAAGACTAAAGCCTGGATGTGCTATTGTGATTGAAGCGTATTGTTTCTGGAACTGCCAAACTTATGCGTTGCGGTTGTCCTATTTGCAACTGAAATATTTGTTACTCCCACAACATCCGGAATTATTCTTACCTGGAAATAAAATAAAACTCTTAAAGAAACTCTGCGAATTGCTCTATTTCGAATATCAAGTTTATGTTTATCCACCACTACCTGAAGATTACTACGAATGGCACCAAGAGCAGCGTGACCAACATAAAGTAATGCATCCTGAGAAGTATGAACCGATGGTGAAGGTACTACAGCACTTGGAAGAGTTGCAAATGCCAAGGTTCTATCCTCAGCGGATCATTGATATTATGGAGGATTATAACAACCGAGACAACCACACGATGAGATTGAGGGATCTGGAGGATAAGGCGAAAGCTCACCCACGAATTGCAAGACATCACCACCATCACGAGGCAGAGGATGGGGAGACCAGACCGGGGGGTGATATTGAACTGTTGGAAAACGGAGATGACAGACCATGTAATGCAGCTGAGCCAGTTACTGGCCCAGAGACAGCGGACGAAAATCCTAAGGGGCTTAATCTCTTGGTGGAGCAAAATTATTCAGGTCCTGCTGTGATCTCCAAGGAGAAAGAGAAGGAGAAAGAGAAGGAGAAAGAGTGTAAGAGCAGAAGCTCTCGGCTGCGTGACGAAGTGTCAAAAATGCGTGAAGTTGGTGATGACGAAGCTCCAAAAGCGCTTTCAGCGCCGGAGCCAAAGCGTATAGCGGTGCCCCAACGATCAGGCAGCACCAGCATACCAGAACCAGAACCCGGTCTGGGTCTGCGCCCAGGCGATGATGTTGTTAATGACCTGCCCGAGTATATCCGTGACTTACCAGCAAGTCCAACACTTGATGATGACCAGAGTGTAGATGGATTAGTTGGCGATCTGGAAGAAGAAGATGAAGACCCATTTCGCGGAACCATCAAAATTGATGATGTGCGGTTTGCTACTATTGCAGGGTTCCGAGAAGATATGATTATTGATGCTGAAGTTGAGCCATACCTTGATGACATCGATTTAACAGAAGACCCAGAGCTGTCTGATGATGAGTCAGTAGGTTTCTTTCTAGAAGATATGCACGATGATGACCAAGACAAAGTAGGATCTGGTTCTGTGTTGATTGACCGTCTTGACAATAATTTTCACCGCTATTCAGATTGTGAAGCTTCACCGAAAAAGAAGAAGTCACATCCTTACGAAGAGCTGTATCAAGACGGACAGCTTGAACTTCCTCAGGATGCAAACGAAGTGTGGGATATGGAGGCAGCCAGCCCTAAGCGGCGCCCGACAGAGGAGGAGCTGTCCCCAAAGCGCAAAGGAACGAGGAAAAATAATGGTCAGGGCCGAGAAAAGGGTTTAGGTGGGAGTGGCGAGGGGGGGCTTAATGTGCCAACATCCGAGGATGGGCTTCTGCCTGCTGGTGCTAATGCTGGCGCATTCTCACCTGTAGCCTCCTCTGCGCTTGTTCAGGGCACCGGGCTCAGACAAGAACAGGAACAGGAACAGGAACAGGAACAGGAACAGGAACAGGAACAGGAACAGGCACACCAGTCCCGCAGTCACTCGCGGTCTATGTCTCCGGTGCCCGGCTCTGCTGGTTCTCCATCAGGTCATGGACGCAGAGACAAGGGTGGCGCCACAGATAGGCCCCACCGCGACAGCCCGGGGGGCCAAACCCATGCATCTGTTGCCGTGCGACCCACGGCACCCTCGCTGAAGGCTACGGTGGTGGTTGGCTCGGCGGATAGCGTGGAACTGGTACCTCTCCCCACCATTGCAGCGCCAACACTTGTCAAAACTTTGTCGTCCAAAGTGCACACGAAGCCAAAAGTTAGAGCGCAGAGCATGTCCAAGGCTGTGCCTAGCCCGTCTTCGCTGGGGTCACCTAGTAAGCCTCCTACCCCGGCAGGTGGGGATGTCTTTGGTGCGACTAGTGGGAGCACGGCTGGCCCTGCATCCTCCTCTGAGTTCATATCCACTGCTGCGAGCTTCAATGACACCGGTACTGCTGCCGCTGCTGCTGCTGCGAATGTTGCGCGGAAACTTGACATGGGCGACGCTGCTTCTGGCGTGGGTTCTAGCGGTGATAGTGATACTGTGCGCCTAGGAGCTGCCGCAGCGGCCGCGTCTGTATCCGCTGCCCCTGCAGATGTTCCTGAAGGTGGTGTGTCTGACGAGCTGAAACTTGTGGACCTGGAGGATACCTCGCGACAACCTCTCACTGTGGCTGCTGCTGCGGGTAGCGAAGATGACGCATCGGCGGTCATTGAGGGAGGCGCTGCTGCCAGTAATACCGAAGGTGATGGTGGTGTGACTCATGGAGGCGATGATAGCAATGCTTCTAAATCTACTCCCTCCTCTGCGCGGTCCATTGACGTGGACGCGACTGTACAGGGCATAATCCCATCCACTACGATCATACAAGTGCTCAAAATCTCACGTGAAGTTCGCTCAAATGGTGCTGATCTGCGCCATAAGCAAATTTTAGCACGTGATGCTGCCGAAGAAGAGATTCGTCTGGCCAAGAGGGCGGCGTGGATGGCTATTCCTCGACGCAGAAGAGGATTGGTGACATCGTTTGTTTACCGCATGTGCGGCAAGCACTTCGTCTTCTCCGTCTATCGATTTCCTGCCAAACCCCTGATATTCAGGGTGTGCACTCACGTCAGTGTTTGCTGTGGATTCCTACAGCATGGGATCCCTTTGCCTCTAGTGGGGCCGATTTTGAAGTACAAAACAGCCCCAAAGCTGTGGACTAACGCTGAAATTACGAATGTTGCTTGTCAAATGGTTCGTTCTATGTCTGTCACTGCTGACGAGCGGAAGCAAGGTGGTGGGTTCTTCACCGTGTTTCATCACTCCAAAGGTGTCTTGGGAATGGAAAACAGCCCTGCATCGAAGATGAAACCAATGCGCTCTAGCTGGGAGATGGACAGCGCTTACATCCGTGGTCGTCAAAAGACGGTTTTCGTTGCGCAGCCAGATCATTTACTTGTTTCTGGGGAATACAACGAACCCGCACAGTATCATTGTACGAGTGTTGGAGCATTAGGACAACGATCTGTTCGGACGAAGATCAGCCACGGAGTCAACTGCTGTACCCCTTTCAGGGAAATTGGTAAGGGTCGACGCCTTTGCAGCCGCAGCATCAAACTCACGGCGATGCAGACGCACGTTGTGTATGCTCTATACACACCAACACCTGTTTCCAACCTGGTTGCCAGTACGAAACGCCACCCGTGGGAATACCCAGAAGTTCCTGTGGAACCTCCGCCACCGATTGAGTATGATTCAGAAGGGGAAGAAATTGAACCGGATGAATTGACCGAGGAGCAAGAAGCAGAGGAAAATGAACGGAAGAAAGAACTTCAAGAGGCACGAGATTCCCAATGTACCAAGATTTACGAAGCTTTGATACCAGAATTTGAAGTGCGTTTGGAAGTTTACTTTCCAACTGAAGTGCCTCTCATAGCTCCTGTATTCGATGATGCAGGGCAAAGAGTGGAATTATTTGTCCCTTCTGCGTCAAAATTTACTGCTGTATTTACCAAAGAGGACATCCATCGATTAATTTCCGATAAGAACGACTTGTTGGTGGGAATGCAGTGTATGTATAAGAATTTTTATCGAGATGCGGTGGCAGAAGAAGTGGCGATGGTGGAGGCGGCTTGGCACAGTGTCGCGACAGACATGATGAGACAGTGCCGTTTACATTCCCGGCCATCCACTGTTGCTGCCGCGGCTGCAGCATTCAATCCTGACAAGGATGAGGCTGTCATGAGCACTGTGACAAGCGCACGGAGTGTCGAGGGAGGCAGAGAGGATGCCGATGCTGATGCTGAGGGAGAAGGAGGGGAGAAAGCCGATGGTGAAGGGTCAGGAGAAGATGCTAGGCCCGGCGAGCCTGTTGCCCCCCCACAGGAGCCTGCCCAGCCGCCAGCTTTGAAGCCTGCAACACCCGAACCGCCTAACGACCCTCCTGCACCTGAACAAGGCACCCCGCGGTCTCAGGATCAGGATCATCCTCGTGAACCTAACGAGGACGGTGAGTACTCGGATTCGGACTCTGAGTTTAACTGGGTAGAGGAGGTCTCTACAGTGGAAGTGGACACAGGGTTCTGGTTCAGGTGTCAGACGGCGGAAGACGAAGAAGCAGTTATTAGGAAAATGCCCATCAACCCGAAGAATTTCGTGGCTAACAGCGGCACAGAGGATGGTCTGCGGCGCCTGAACTGCCTAACTAGGGAGCAGCAGATGGATCTAGCAGAAAGTTATTTGGCGCATGAGTCGGTTGAAGCTGTACAGTGCCACCAAAAAGTCAAGGAACCTGAGTCTCGACCTCTGCAGACTGTTAACCCTGAAAGCGATGGCGCTGGCTCTCCGGATACAGGACTTCCTCTGCCCTTGACACCAAAATTTGAATGTGCTCTGCGCTGGCCCACTCGCGTATTCAACCGTGTCGTTCAGATCAACTCTCAAGCCAAAGATCGAACTAATGTTACGGTCCCTGTCTCGATTTGGCAGAAAGGTTCTGAAATGGGGATCATCGTGTACGACAGAGGTTGGATTCGCCCTCGTAGTGAGGTTGAAGAGGCCGATGCACAGGCGACGGCGGAAGGACAGCAACGGAATTTAGTGTTGAATCGCACCGAAAATCGGGTTTTCTTTGCTCGGGCGGATAAGGCGACACAAGAGGTAGGTGGCTGGTATGATGGCATATGATGGCACTGACCACCCTGGCGTTGCTACCGGTGTTGCTATGAATTTGCTTGTATCTTATTACTGCTCATGTTTTGTTTTTGTTTTTGTTTTGGTTTTAGTCCCAAATCGCATCGCTCCGGTTCCTGCCACCGATGGAGCGTGGTGCCATGCTCTGGGTGTATCTGTCCACTGAACTGACGTACTACACTGCGGGCGCTGAGGTGAGGCGGAGAATCGGTCAGATACCCTTGCTGTGGTGCTAAATCTTATTGTGCGTGTTTGTTTTTGATGACATGGCATTGTAGAGTGCACAGGCTGGTGAAGCTGGTGTTAAATTGGTGGACAATAGTGGTGATGACATGGACATGGGTTTTGTCCCCGATGATGGCGACTTGGCTGCGCGTGCTCTGGAGGCAGCAGCAAACTCTGCTGCTAAGGCCAAGGAGCGTGGTGATAAGGCGAAAGCTGAGGCGTTGAAGAATAATGAAAAGAAGCTTGCTGTCTTAAAGATGCAAAATGCCGCTTTATAGTACTGATATGCTCACAAGTACTCGTGGCGTGTAGAGTGGTATAGTGCACCAGCAGGTACAGTTCAGTGCGTGATGCGTTGACACCACAACTGCTGCTGGTTGCTGTGAATCGATCTCTAGAGCATACTATCTGGCTGCTGCTGGCTCTATGTGTCAGTGTTTGCTTTTGTGTATAATTTGGTATATATTGTACTTGTTTGTATGCTGCTGTGATCCTTGATGACTGCTAACGAAATCATCTGGTTTTGGTTTGAATGGCTACCAGTACTCAATGGGTGCATCTTTTCTTTTCTTTTTTCTTCTTCCCCAAGGCTCATACTTGAATTGATATTGTCACTTTCAAGCTTATAAGCGTCATCGAAAGGACAGTTTTACATTTCAAGTATGCTTTACACTTGGACTTGTCAACACGAAACAAGCACAAACAGAAACAAGAATATTGAGATACAGAAAACGTTTTGACATGCGAACTTGTGAATTTTGCTGTATCAGCATGGCAAATTTCTTGGTTTTGTTGTCAGTGGCATTGAGCATTGGTGCAGTGGGTCTGACTATTTCCTGCATGCAGGAACAACCACGCCTACAAATGAGTTTTAGCGAATTATTTACATCGCAAGTGGTTCTTCCCAGTGAGTTGTGGTCAGCACCAACACCGCACTCACTTTCAACATTAACTTCGCATACTAAGTCATCACACAAACAAGCTGCAGGTGATAGCAGTGAGACAAATCTTCACACCAGTGAAACCCACCGTGTACTAATGTCTAACTCCTGCAGCAGGGATAGACCTGCCACGGTGCTTTTCTACACTGGTGATGTACAAATTTTTAACATCCCATTGGATGTGCAGAGCATTGAGATTACTGCCGTGGGTGGATCCGGCGCATCCATGTTTGCAGACCCAAAAGCTCCACACGGTCGGGGTCGTGGTGGTAAGGGAGCAGTAGCCACCGCCTCTGCAAGCACTAGCAGGAATGAGAATTGGTGGAGGAAATTTTCAAAAATATACGTCATGGTGGGTGGCCAAGGGCAGTGGTGCCCATACTCAACTGACGATGACGGGCTGCACACTGACACTCGCGTGTCTACGGGAGGGTTCAATGGCGGTGGCACCGGTGGTGGCTCTTGTTTCCATAGTAATAGCGGTGGTGGTGGCGGTGGTGCGACTGACGTGCGATTACTGCTGGACGAAGAAGGATCACGCGTGCTGGTGGCCGCAGGCGGGGGCGGAGCCGGAGGAGACACTGGATCAGATGGTCAGAGCGCCACTGAACTGCCACAGCAGGAGCCGAGGACAGACGGCGGCAGTGACAGTGACACTAACAGTAACAGCTTTGGCAGTGGAGGGCCAGGAGAAAATGAGTCCTGCGGAGGAGGAGGCGGAGGCGGGTGGTAAGTGCACTGAGAATATTGTGCTCCCACATTTGACGTCACCCATGAGCTAACCACTACTGTCACGTCGCCGCTGTATTCGACACGAAGGGTTGGTGGCTTCGGTGGCTCAACGCACAAATATAGAGATGGGTCTGGTGGAAGAGCAGGAACAAGCTTTACCGATGAAAACTATTTCTTAACATCATCCCACCTTGACACCGGCAATGTCGGCGAGGGAGCAGTATATATCACCTGTGAATTCGAGGACTAGCATCAGTCACACCAGGAGTCAGTCGAAGGCACTTCGTTCACACTTCGTTTTCTCTTCGATATTAAATCGAGCGTCTAACATCTCACGTATGGTAGTCCATGCCACAACATCAAAGGTTTTTAGCATGTTAGCCAAATTGACCAGATGTGAGTATAAAATGAGTGTACATTACAAATACAACCCACAAAGAAAAGTATGTCCTGCCCATGTTGCAAAGAACCGTTTGCGACGACCTGCAATGCTGTGGAAACCCAGACACCAATGATCATTCCCTGTGGTCATTCCATTTGCAAGAGTTGTTTGTACTCTCTCACAGTACCTGAGTGCCCCAATTGCAGAGAGCCATTTCACATTAGCTTGTCAACATTTAAGTGTAACTACGCCTTGATGGATGTTCTACCTCCTTCAGTATTGGAGCTAGGGGAGTTCACAACTATACCAATACCGGAATATTTGCACCATACAAGTTCCATCGCAGCTAAGGAGGTGAGAAACATATTTCCAATGATATCCCTGCGCGGCTATGCTGTGCGGTTCGTTTCACTATTAACCATCTCCTTGTTGAGCAGATAGCAGGGCTCTACAAGGCGCTATGCACCTTACCTGTCTCCCAAATCCACGCAAATATGCTCATTCAGCAGCTAGAACAATACGCCAAACAGGGGCACGCAAGCGCCCAGTTGGCAGTCGGAAACTGCGTTGCCAAAGGTATCCGAGTCCCAAAAATTCCATGTGACGCAGCTCACTGGTATTACCTTGCAGCCACCCAAGGACACGAGAAGGGTGCACTCAATCTTGCACTCTGCCACCAGAGAGGTAGCGGAGTATCAAAAGATCCCGTTACGGCCACTTCTTGGTTCCATAAGGCTGCCATCTGGGGCAACAGCAATGCAATGTTTGAGGTGGCAAGAGCGTTAGAGAGCGGAATAGCTGTGGAAGGGAGCGACGGTGATGCCCAGTATTGGTATCACCGCGCGGCCGTTCGGGGGCACAAGCGTGCACAGCTACACCTTCGAAACGCACCGAGCCACTCTTAGTGCGGAGACGTGTCTCTCACCCCAGTTGCATGCGGCGCCATAGCTTTCACGCCTATCTTACATCCACAAATCTGCGCCAGTGCTCAGCAACACTTCCTAACCAATTTGATATTTCAGGCACATACCACCACCGACACTTCGCAGACTGTTCAAATGAGGAGCGAGGGACGCTGGCAACACCAGCCGATTCTACCACAACCAATACCAACACCAAAATCAACACCACCACCAACGCCAACACTGAATAAATTTATGACCCAACATTTTGCCGGCAAGTCAACGCGATACCCATCTCATTATTATCAATTATACCACAATTCTTGCCAACGATCCTTTAGACTCACCAGAACCGAGAACCACATAGTAGCAGTGCTGTGCTGTGCTGTTCTGTTCTGTTCTGGTCTAGTGCTGTCACCACGCAGCTATGTTGAAAATTGAAGATATAGTGCACGGAAAATGCCTCACTGAGCAGCTGTCCAGCCCGCAAGCACCCTCTGTACCAACACAGCAAGGAGCTTTTCTACCAACCACAAGCATGAAAACATTCCTTCCTGCACCACCAGTACAGCTGCAGATACCAACGTCACCTCGCGCCTCATCAGATGTAGGCAGCAACACCCTTGCCACGCCACTGAACGAGCACGTAGTAAGTAAAATCCACGATTAGTAGATGCGATAAGGCTACATCACCGCATTGGTAGTAGCACAGCACACTCCTCCCTGCTCCCCTGACACTCCTCCCTGCTCCCCTGACACTCCTCCCTGCTCCCCTGACACTCCTCCCTGCTCCCCTGACACTCCTCCCTACTCTACTCTCTGGGCTTTGATCTCTTAGATCCTGTCTATTTTTAATAAAGCGAAACTCAAAAGTTCCAAACGACAAGTTGACAAACTTCAAAAACTCGCGCATGATGGCAATCGTATTGCGCAGTTCTACGCTGGAGTGAGCTACAATCAAGGTCACGGCGTGGATGCCGACCCAAGTGCTGCTGTATATTGGTTCACATTAGCAGCAGAAAAACGCTATTCAAAAGCTCAATTCAACCTTGGTTTGTGCTATAAGCATGGAAATGGTGTAGAGAAAAGCCAAATCGAAGCTGTAAATTGGTTCACAATGGCAGCACAACAAGGGCATGTCAAGGCACAACTACTGCTGGGGCAGTGTTTCAGAGATGGTGATGGGGTTCCCGCCAATGACGAGTTGGCCCTGTCGTGGTTCATGGCAGCGGCGGATCACGGCAGTGCCAGTGCACAGTATAGTATCGGCCTGTACTATGAAGCAGGCAAGGCAGTCACAATGGACATGACACAAGCACTTAAGTGGTATCAGCTTGCAGCCAAACAGAGCTCTTCAGAGGCACAAAACAAGCTGGGGGAGTGCTGTCGCTGTGGGAAAGGAGTACCCATCGATCTAGACGAGGCACTGAAGTGGTTCAGCTTGGCTGCGGCAGGAGGCGAGGTTAATGCGCAGTATTATTTAGGTAACTGCCACTACAAAGGCTTAGGTGTGTCAGTCAACAACACAGAAGCCTTTCGGTGGTTCTCCCTAGCAGCAGAGCAGGGACACGCCGATGCACAATGCAATCTAGGTGTGTGCTATAAGAAAGGTATCGGAGTCGTGGCGGATCCGGCAGCTGCAGTTAAGTGGTACCAGCTGGCTGGTGCACAGGGCAATAAAACTGCACAGTGCAACCTCGGCAATTGTTATCTAAGTGCCACAGGTGTTGAGTACGATGCAACAGAAGCTATCCGGTGGTACCGCAAGGCCTCCACGGAAGGGCTGAAGTGCATCCAGTTCGCTCTGGGTGTGCTGCATGACACAGGGGATGTGGGCGTGCCAGCAGATCCTCGCGAAGCCATAAAATGGTATACATTGGCAGCGACACATGGAAATATCGACGCGCAATTCAACCTAGGGCTGATGTACGAGCACGGCACTGGTGTCACTCAGAGTATCAGCAACGCCATGAAGTGGTACCAAATGGCAGCATTTCAGCGTGACGCACATGCGCAATATAAACTAGGGGAGCTTCTGATGCGTCAGTGTGGCGATAAATATCAGAGTCAAAGTGAAGGTCAGGATCCGGATCAAGCTCAGGGAGCGATGAGGGAAGGCGTGAAGTGGTACCGACTAGCTGCTGATCAGGGACATGCAGAAGCACAGTTTGCCTTGGGTGTTTGCTACGATGCCGGCGCCGGCGTACCCGCAGTCGACGAAACAGAGGCTCTCCGGTGGTACACTGCAGCTGCAGAGCAAAATCACGTCAATGCACAGTTCAATGCTGGATCTTGTTATGCCCATGGGACCGGGACAGAAAAAAAATCAACCGAAGCTAATAAGTGGTTCTTGCGAGCAGCACAACAAGAGGACGCAGAGGCACAGTTTAATCTGGCGTATAACTTGGAGCACGGTATAGGTGCACCACAAAACCTACGACAGGCTGTTCGGTGGTATAGTCACTCTGCTGACAATAACTTTCCTGAAGCTCAATGCAACTTGGGAAACTGTTATCTAACTGGCACTGCAGTGCGCCGAGACGTTAATCGTGCCATGGTGCTCTACAAGATGGCGGCCGAGCAAGGTGATTCCGTTGCCATTAAGAACCTGGAGGCTCTTGCTAGGCCGAAACACACTGAACCAAGTGAAGCTAATGCTCAATCATCAGCCATCACGCCCACGACCAATCCTGATCAATCTTTAGCCGCAAGCTTACCCAAATCGGAGTCGCCACGGGAGAAAGCACCGGGTATAGTAGCAGACAACATAGCAGTAACACCACCATCACTTACACCAGAACCAGAATAAGATGCATGCATGCTGACAACATCACCGCGTCAACTCCATTTCGAATAGCCATGCCAAATTCAACATATTTTCAAATATTCAAATATTCAAGTACGCCAGCAGGTGTGGAGGGTGGGGTTCACAGCTGACCTGACCTGACCCGACTCATATTAAGCTTTCACAGCTAGAAATAACGTTAAGCAAACTCAGCAATACACACAATGGTGTGATTTTGACTTTAAATAACTGCATAATTTGACGAGAAGACACACCCGATAGCCATTATATCTTCACTTTGCACGGCGTGCAAATGTCCACCCCAACGTCGCAAATGCAAAGTGCAGCAGTATCACACAGCACAACCCCGTCACCACGGTCTGCACTTCAGGTGACAATACAGCATGCGTGTCACCTTGTGAATCAATATCTTGTCGCATTCAACTATTAACAATTCACTACACTACACTACACTGCTTTATGCGCCACAGATTGATATCAAAGCTACCCGACGCAATAATATCAAACCAAAGGAAGTTGAAAGTGCACACTTCACATTTGCCGATTTGTTATATTTTGCAACAGAAGGTGACGTTGCAGCGCAGTATAATCTTGGCGTTCGATTGGACAATGCAGTGGGAGTGCCCCAGAACCTATCAGAGGCTTTTCACTGGTACGCAGTAGCTGCGGAAAATGGCCACATAAACGCCCAATTTAACGTGGGTTGTTGCTATTGTGATGGTGTCGGAGTTGCCCAAAATAATATCAAAGCTGCAAAGTGGCTGCGAATCGCGGCCAAGGCAGGTCACACAGGGGCGCAGTGCAACTTGGGTTGGTGCTATGAGCATGGAATTGGCGTAAAACGACGGGATTTCGCCAAGGCTCGCAAGTTGTATGAAGCCGCCGCCGCACAGGGCCATGTGCACGCTCAGTATAACTTGGGAGCATGTTGGCTGCACGGACACGGAACTGAAGCAGACATACCAACAGCTGTGCTTTGGTACGAGCGAGCGGCAGCCCAGGGCAGTGCCCCGGCACAGCAGATGCTGGAACAGCTTCGGGCATCCGAAACACCTCAGGGGCGTGGTGACTGGGGAGCGCTGACTTCCCACTGGCGTCACCTCAGTAGTAGTACACCAGATCATAGCCCTGTTGAGTCCAATCCCCACCACACCCGCGCTGCATCCATTGGGTCACACTCCATACGATTCCTGGAAGACTCTCCACTGCAGCAGTCGGTAGACAGCAGCCGAGGGGCACAGATGGAAGACTCTCAACTGCAGCAGTCTGTAGACAGCAGCCGAGGAGCACAGTGGAGTCTATGGAATCGACTGGAACCAACGGAAGCTGGGACCGGAGCCGGAACCGGAGCCGAAGCCGGATCTAGAACTGGAGCGGGGGCTAGGACTGAGAATCACGGTGAAACTTTTGGTCACAGGGAAGATCTGCACCAGACCTGAGCTTACCGCATCGTCGCATACCTCTGCGCTGCGCTGCACTGCACTGCACTGCACTGCACTGCGCCACATGCAGAATTATTAGTTTTTCAAACACTAAGCTGTCTTGAAGCACATAATCAATCCCAGCAACAGTCACTGTACTGGGTATAAAAACACACCAGCAGTAGATATACATACGGTACACAACCCTCTCTATACAGAGCCATAATTAGAACTTGAGCGTACGGCAATTGGCAATTTGAGGGTGTGTAATAAAGCCTTTACTCCATCAGAAGGAAAAACCGTATTCCTTACTAATCTTGGCAATGATTCAATTTCTTTATTTAAACATTTCAATTCCTCCCATTTCTGGATGTTGTTCATGGATGTCACCTCCCTTTATTTGACATCTAATAGAGTTTTATCTCTGTGGAAAAATAATTAAAGTCTAATTGAAGTGTGGGGAGAAATGTTATAAAAAAGCGAGCTTTTGTGAAGTGTGAACATTGGTAATAGTCTAATAGTAATAGAGTAATACTGTTGTCAACTTTACCCATCGTTGGTGGCACACCAGCAGCAGGTGGTGCTCAGGTGGCGTTGACAGACTGACACACTGACACCGTCGCCGATTTGTGCAGCCTGCCACTGATCTACCGGTACCAGCAGCACTTGCTGGTAGATCAGGTGTACCATCCAGAAAACTGCAATTTCAACTTCAGTTTCATGTGCAATAGCAAATACCAGGCAGTCCTGCAGCAGGGGTGGAAAATGTCTCGAATTTTATTTAAATAAAGCAATGATCAATGATAGTACTGTACGTGTGCGTGTTATCTACGCAGAAGCACCACGACATTGAACTTTGGGTTTGGGTCGTCCAAATCATGCCGGAAGTGGGTGTGATGTAACGTCTTATTCTATCACAGATAGTGGCGATGTTGCGGGGTGGGATGAGGGTAGGGAATAGAAAAACACAACACACAGCACGCAACACACAGAGGTGAATACACGTGCATTTAGTACATGCACAGCCATGACGGAGAGAATCCTTACCACGTAGTACATGTTGTTGTACACCTCAGTGATCGCGTCCCATTGCGCCACGTCAGCAGCGCTGAGCGTTTCCCGACGAATATTCGGCCACATGACAAAAGAGCCTTCACGAACAGCAACTTTATCGTGGGTGGGGTTAAAGTAGCAATCGAAAGTGATGATTGCATCCACCGGTAGACCTGCTCTACTCTCGGCTTGGCCCTGGTCGGACTGGGTCTCGAAGCTAGCCATTTGCCCACTCAGAAACTCCAAGGGATGGTGGACGAATTGCTCTGACTCAGAGACGGATTCAGATTGTGGTGGGAGGCAAGACGGCATGGAAAGCAACAGTGACTGTGACTGTGTAGTCACTGCTGAAACACTGACATCAACAGCCTCACACACCCTAGTGTCCAGTATACTAGGGTCACTGCAGTGCTTGGACACCCCAGTCCCACTGCCGATACGCGCAGAAGAGCGGACATGGGCAAACGAGTACCCTGGGAAGCTGTAACACGGGGCTAAAAGCTGCACCTTGAAAGGACCAGCAGCATTAGAAGTAGTACTAGCAGCGGCACTAGCAGCGGCAGCAATGGATGTGGTGTACAGCACAGCAGCCTCCGCCCCGCCTTGGTGGAGGCGAAGCATGTAAGTACTGAAGCAAAGGTGCAAGCATACTGCGATATTCACTGCTGCGAGCACCCGACCGCCAGTTACCTTACACTTACCAACCCAGCTCTCCAAGCCACGAGCAAGGGCAATAAATAGCGCGGGGAGTGAGGGCAATAAAAATCGATATTCTTTGTGTGGGGAGAAAAGACTTAACACGCTAATGTTCAACAGTCCGATGGCTGCAAATACAAACTCAGCCGAGAGGGATCGGTGCGAGGGGACAGCGGGAGGGCGAGTGGGAGACTTCGTGAATTGTTGCAACAGCCAGTGAGCCCCCAGCAGCACCCCAACAGGCGCAAATAGCCCCATCATGACTGGTAGCCCCTATTAGTCACAAATAGCCCCTATTAGTACGCTAAACTCAGCTCATACAATAGCAACAACACCACACTCACCTCGATTACATACCACCACGCAGGCTTGACACCAAAAGAGCTAGCAAAACCACGATATACATTGTAATACAAGAAATTGACTGGGGGTAGATGGGCATATACGGAAGCAGAATAAAATAACTCAGTGAGATGCGTAAGCAAATGATGCAAGTGATTTCCACCGTATGATGGGAGTAGTTGACTGACTGTGAGTTGGTTGTCCTGCAGCCAAAACGCACTCTGATCAATCATCACACACACTACGAACGTTACGAATGCGACAACCATCGAAAGGACCAAGAAAAATACTTTTCGTGTCGATAAGATAAAGTAATAGAGCCACAAAGGACCCAAGAGCACAGCAGCGGTTGGTCGCACGTACAGAGAGAAAGACACCACTAGAGCAGCACCAATAAGGCAGCGCGACAAGTGAGCGCTTTTCTTTCCGCACATTGCTGCTGTTAGGGGTGCAGATTCAAACAACCAGGTTGCAATGAGCAAGCACGAAGTTTCCACATTATTGGCCAATGCGCGACTGCTCATAAAGAGGTAGCTCCAGCAGGTGCTATACGTCAAGATTACAAGAGACGGGTGGTCAATCCGAAGTGGCGCAGTTTGAGGTTGAATTTGGGCTCTATCCTGCTGGTTTTGAGCACAATCGTGCTGCCATTTACTGCGGGGGAGTAACATTCACACAGAAACCAGCGCTGGTGATGAAACAAACTCTTCGAGCAGGTGGTACATAATACCCTAAAGAAAAGCAGTACGTACCAAAGCGTGAGGTAGAGAGCACACTCCCCTAGCCAGGAGAACAGGGCCTGCAGCAACCGAGGAGCTGTAGATACCACCACAGCCGAATCAAGGCCCTATCGACACCAATATACATGCACACAGCATTAGATATAGGTCCCAAATACAAAACAGCACTGCCAGCACCAGCACCTGCCATATGTTCACTCACCAAGCGCTCTAGCAGTGTCAGCAGCGCGACACCTGGGATTAGCGGTACATAACTGCGAATGCGGTATGATGGATCCCATTCCCAAGATCTAGTATGAAGCGCAATGAAGTGTTTATTAATGGGAATTTATAACAACACGAAGGATATAAAGAGGGTCATAGCTTACAATATTCCCGTGCCGAACGCAAGTTTGTGCGCTGGTTCGCCGTACTGAAAGTACTCATCAGGTACAAAACTGGTGCATAGCAGCAGAAACACACCAATCTTTAATGCTAAGAGAGCACCGAACACTTGCAATGTCGGTATAGATATGGATAAATACATCAGTCAAATCGTTGCATTTGACTTAGAAATTGTATGATCGTGGACAGACAGTGTTTACTGTTTGCTATTAACAAGCTCGCCGTACCAAAGTAGGGAACTCTATTTATGATATTTTCAAATTTAATGAATTACCCTATTTTAAAGTCTGATTTTAAACCGCTTTTATTTTTATTAACTTCATCTAGCTGCTTTCAGTGTCCTTAGTACGTCTATAAATGCACTAACCCAGGTAACGTTTTAGCATTCAGAATTTCTGCCTGCCCGGCAGGCTGCTGCTCCGCCCGAGTCGCGGACCTGGGAGCAGTTGTGCTCAGCTCCAGACATTTTGGACAGCAGTCATAAATTGCAATTTACCTGTATCAGTGTCTGTCGTAAAACTATAATTCTACAGCAGAAGAGCCCAACTCATTGCGAACTGCTGCTGGGTCCCATAATTTGAATGATGGCGTGTGATGCGCCACACCTCCAGACCTGCACGAAAAACAGCTTTATTACCAGGCAAATGCTGCTCTAACGTGGTCCTAACTGAAGCAAACGCACTTGCTAGAACTGACAATGAAGGCCTGCTGCAAGCTACAGTCAAGCGAACTCTAGCGAACTAGCATTCTTTAATTAAAAATGACATAACCAGGAGACCTGATTGATAGACTTGCTGATAACTGTGAAAAGATGTATCAGCTTCATTTACCATCGTATGTGTCCTTTATCATTGTGGGGTGTTTATGGGGATGTACTAATCCATTTTTAAAAAAAGGACAAGAGAAAGTAAACGAATCATCCGCAACAAAAGAGAAAGATTGTGATGTGGATGAAAAAATATATAAATCATCTATTTGGAAATGGAAAATTTGGAATATGTGCACTTCAAGTGTTGGTATACCTTTTTTGATCAATCAATCTGGCAGTTTAATGTTTTATATCCTCTTGTCAACAGAACCTCTTGGAACAACTGTTCCTGTTGTTAATTGCTTGACTTTTGTATTTACTGCTTTAACGTCGATTATTATAAATGGGGAGAAAGTAGATTCTCCCGTGTCATTAGTTTTTGGTACAATCATGGTGCTACTAGGAATGTATTTATGTGCAAATGCGTAGCGTATAGATGTTTTAAATTGTGATGTTGCAAATCTTATTTGATAGATGTTTATTTATGCTAGTCGCTCTAAAACCAGAAAAATTAATTTCACCATGCAACACATCTCGCTCCGACAAAAACCTAGCAACCCGAAACTCTGTACAACTGAAAATTTGAACAATCTGCAAACTCTAGCACAAGGCACAGTACACTAAAACAAATCAAATGCCCTGTCGCATGTATATCAACACCACTTTACAAGTCAGGGTGGGTGTACGCATAATCTTCCCCGTTTAACCCAGCATTCGCCAGCCAAGGATGCCCCAACGCTTGCTTGGCTGTCACCCTCCTGCTATGGTTAAGGTGAAGTAGCTTACGCACGAAGTCTAGGAACAGCGCCTCATCTCTTGTCATCTCTGCTGCAGGGGGTAGATGCAGCCTGCGTTCTAGAGAAGTCTTCTTGGGATAAATGAGGTTGTAGCCAGACCCATCCGGGTCAGAGTTATGCGCGTTAGGACCGGCCACAGGCTCATACACCACGTTGGACAACGTGAAGTACTTGTTGGTTTCAGAACCAGTCTGCAGTACCGCCTCTGGGAACGGCCCCATAATACCAGTGATTCTGGCCAGCATACTGGAGAGTGAGTCATTTTGGAACAGCACGTAGCCTGTATACAGCTCAGCTAGCACTCCACCGATACTCCAAACATCAATCCTCTGATCATATTTGCACCCTAAGACCACCTCTGGTGCACGATAGGAGCGACTTTGGATATATGTCGTCAAATGATCTGTAGTGAAACAACTAGAACCAAAGTCAATCAGTTTTACTTCACAGCGAGAGTAACTGCGCACGACGATGTTCTCCGGCTTCACATCACAGTGGATCAAGTTAAGTGAGTGGATAAAGTCAAGTGCCTCCAGACACTATAACACATACGTAGGAGTAGAGTAGAGTACAGTAGAGCAGAGCAACATCGCATAATAGAATCGTTTACAAGAAGGTTGTCAGTAACAAAATCAGACACGTAGTGGTAGTGGTAGAAGGCAGAGACCGACACACGAACCAAACCCACCTCTTTCATGATTTTCTTTAGTCGAGGCAACGTAAAGTAACTCGGTTGACCTGCTTCACGCATAGCTTTGCCAAATTCGTATAAGTTCTCCCGTAGTAGCTCTGAGACGATGAAAAGGTGCTCACGACAATAGAAGTAATCAATAAGTCGCAGTACATGGTGCTCGTCGGGATCCCCGCTCGAGTTTATATACTGTAGCAGTTTGATCTCATCAAGTGACTGGTCAAAAAAGTCTTTGTTGTTCTTGATCACCTGAGCTCAGAAGATAGCAGTACAAACAAAAGAAGCAATGGCGTGAGTAATCTGCAGACAGTCACTAGGATTGGTCAACAGAAAGGAGCAGCGCATACAGTACGATACCTTCAAACAAACTCCATCATCCTCGTCATCCTCCGCTTCACAGTCAAGACAGCGCAATGCCGAGCTGAAAGCTGCCTCTCCCAGTACATCTAGCACTTCATATCTACCTGCAATAATCACACCTTTATTTGGTTGGAAGTCTTTATGCTCTTCAAAACCAGTATGAAAAGGCTCGAAGATCACTTTCAGGTTGAAATAGGAGTGCGGCCCATCTACTCCTTTGAACTGGTTCTGTCCCATAATTTCAGACCGTCGGCGTTCACCCACACTCTGTCTTCCACCTCCTCGCCGTTTGTTCCCCGGGGCAATATACGCCCCAGATGCACCAACATCAGCTTGCATTTCAGCAGCATCAGGGTTGCTCACAACACCAAATGAACCTTTCTGCATCAGTCCTGAGATCTCAGCTGTGTCGTAGGCCGGAGTTGAAGGCGTGACAGGAGTAGGAACAGAGCCACCCTTTCTACCCACAGAGCCTAAAGATGCATGATCCACGTCCTGCTCCTGATCACCTTCCTCTTCCTCTTCTTCAGCCTCTTCATCCGGACCGCCCTGACCCATGGGGGTGTTAAAGGATCGATCTGCTGCTAGCATAATATCTGAGTCGACACTCGGTGATGAGGCTCTCAGCCCCTTCTCCACACCAGCAACCGCTGCAGCCTCTGCTTCCGCCGCTGCACCCTCTGCTTCCGCCGCTGCAGCCTCCGCCTCTGCAAGGTCGGGTCTGGGCGCCTCCGGATCAAGCTGCACTTTGGCTTGCCCCGCCTGCGAGTGTCCCGACAGATACGCCTCAGCGGCCTGAAG
>JACKZZ010022096.1_pt1 | contig 32526 bp, 46 predicted proteins | sample 8027871 | NCBI WGS metagenome assembly JACKZZ01 (sample SAMN15724774, study PRJNA655200) | protist metagenome | isolation source: fluorescence activated cell sorting (FACS) single amplified genomes of... | place: USA: West Boothbay Harbor, Gulf of Maine | collected 2000-07-19
ATCATTATGAGTTGAAAATATTAAATCACCATATTTTGTTGTATTATCACCTGTATAAACTACCTTAATATCACCTAATAAAACACCTGTTGATACTGCACCAATGGCAGCTCCCCATACAAGATTACCAATTATATCACCAGTTTGAACTGATTCTGGATCATCAGATGATCCTCTATTTCTAGCAAACCCTACCCAATATCCTCTATTTTCATCACCTGAATATCTTAATCTTAATGCAGCTGATGTATCATCTTCCGTGTCGAATTGGACTTGACTTTGGAATTCTGATTCGTTCACACCATAATTTTTACCAACTTGTAATAAGTTTGTACCTGTTATATTAGCACCACCGATAGATGTTCTACCGATACTATCAACAAAGAAACTTGGTGTGAAATCATTATATGCACTATAAACACCAAATCTTTTATCTGTGCCAATTGAAATATTTTTTGCAATAGGAGATATAGTTGGGTTAGATGCAGTTCTCATTCGCATCCAATAATAACTACCATCAAAATCAGGTATATTATATGAACCCCAACCTGTCATTGTTATTGGCGACCAAGTAATACGACCAGTTTTTGTTAAATTTTCAGTACCTTCGGTTAGTTCATTATTATTTGTATTAATTGATATCCATGAACTACCATTATAATATTCAAGTATTAAAATAATACCTTCACCACTTTGATTTAAGTTAACAAATATTGAATTTAATTCAATAGAAGTAGCCCAATAAAATGACTGTTTTGTTCCTGTAGTTCCAGTTTCAAAAATAGTAAATTCATTATCATTAAAACCACCATTTGCAAGTGATGTTATATTTTTATATATTATTGTTGGTAAAGTGTAATCAGTTGTAGTGATCACTTCTTTAAATCCCATTGGAGCTACACTTAATGTTGAGTCAGCTATCTGAGTAAATGCACCAAATATCCATGTATCACCTAATGTATGACCTGTTAAATTACCAAAAGAAATTGTTATACCATATTCAATCAATTCTTCTGTTAATGTAACAGCACTTGATGCTGAATAATCAGTATATGTGTTACCTTCATCAGTTGATCGTCTCCACTTAAATGTATCAGTAGCGCCTGTTACATTATCAATAACTATTTCATATATTGCATTATAGAATCTATCATAAACACCACCAATAGTAAGATCATCTAAACCATTACCAACTATTTGAGCAGTATGACTATTCATAGTATTTGGTTGTTTATTAATACCTACAATACCAGTTTCATTTATTGCTAAGTTAACATTATCAGCACTTACGTTATATAAATACCAGAATTTAGACCCCTCGTTTCTATATGTATCAGCAAGCCATTTAGCTTCACCGTTTTCAGACCAATTAATATCTTTATCTACATTACCAGGTCCATCAATTATAAATGCGTTTGGTTGAGTATAATTACTATCAATACCACCATCACTATTAGTACCATAAGCATGAACTATTCCAAATGGTTCAATTGTTCCAAATCCAGTTAATCCAGAATTTGTATCAATACTAATTATAGATGATATTCCATCTGTTTTATTAATTTGAATTCCATATCTTGAATCACTTTCTGGTCTAATAGTATTAGTAACTAAACCGCCACTAAAGGTACTTTCGTTTGTTGTCGTTGCACCATTATCTGTTACATTTTGTAAATTAATCGCATTTAAATCACTATCAAACGCAAATTGTTTTCTTGTATCACCTGATATCGTACCATACCATTTATCTCCATCGAATTCAACAGCACCTTCTTGTGGTGATGTTAATAATGAACCCAATGTAAATTTAAGAGGTGCAACACTTGTTGTTCCACTTTGAATATGGATTATTGAATTTGGTACATCAATACCACCAAAACCAGTACCTATACTTGATATTCTTAATTTCTCAACAGGATTACTCCCATCGGCAGTTTTAAATATTAAATCACCATAACTTGTTGTACCGTCACCAGTATAAATTGATTCTATAGTATTAATTGTTTGTGCATTAGAACTAACTAAAGCTGCAAAATATAAATGACCTAAAGAATCACCTAAATTAACATCTGTTGAATTTAACAATGTACCTCTTGTTTTACCAAATACAATACCACCACTAAAACTATCATCTGATGATAGTTTTAATTTTAAATCAATTTTATCACTCTCGTTTGAATCTAATTCAACAAGACTTGTATTAAACCCAGTAACATCTATATTATCGTACTTACTTATTTGTAATTGATTTGTACCTGTTATATTACCCCCACCGATACTTGTTTTACCTAAAGCATCAACATAAAAACTAGGTGAAAATTCATTATATGAACCATAAACACCAAATCTTTTATCATTACCAATACTAAGACCATCAATAATTGGTGCAACAGTTGGGTTACTAGAAGTTCTTGTTCTTAACCATAAATATTCACCATCAAAATCTTGTATATTAGCAAAATTCCAATCTGTTATAGTATTTGATGTCCAAATAATTGTACCTGATTTGGTTAAATTATTAGTACCATCTCTTAAATCATTATCATTAACTGTTATTTGTTTCCATATTGTACCATTAAAGTATTCAACAATTAAAATTACACCGACACCAGGTGTCTTTACGCTTACATAAATACTATCTAATTCAATGTAATTTCCTGTGTATGTTGCATATGTAGTGGTACCAGTTGGAAATAATTCAAAACCGACATTAGCACCACTATTCACTAAACTAGTAATATTAGTATATGTTACTGCGGATAAAGTATAATCACTTGTAGATAATACTTCCTTTAACCCCATTGGTGCTACTGATAATGTTGCATTAGGTGCTTGGCTAAAACCACCAAATGTCCATTCACTTCCTATAGTATGTCCTACTACATTAGTAAAATATATTTCAACACCAGAATCAATTAATGTTGAACCTGTTGTACATTCTATTGGACTTGAATATGAACTAAAAGAGCTTCCACCATCAAGTGATGATCTCCACTTGAAAGTATCTGTAGCGCCTGTTACATTATCAATTATTATTTCATATATTGTATTATAATTTTTATCATAAACACCTGTTATAAACATATCATTTAATCCATCAACACCAGTGAATGATGAATGACTATTCATGGTGTTTGGTTGTTTATTAAAACCAACTCTACCTGTTTCTGTAACAGCTATAGATACGTTGTCAGCACTTACGTTATATAAATACCAGAATTTAGATTTTTCATTTCTATATGTATCAGCAAGCCATTTAGCTTCGCCATTTTCAGACCAATTTATATCTTTATCTACATTTTCTGGACCGTCAACAATAAGAGCATTAGTCTGAGTGAATGAACTATCAATTCCACCACCACTATTTGTTCCATAAGCATGAACTAATCCTCTAGGTTCAATAGTACCAAATCCAGTTAAACCTGACAATGAATCAATACTAACAATTGGTGTAACACCATCTGTTTTATTAATTTGAATTCCATATCTTGAATCACTTTCTGGTCTAATAGTATTAGTAACTAAACCGCCACTAAAGGTACTTTCGTTTGTTGTCGTTGCACCATTATTTGTTACTAACTGTAAAGTAGGTGCTGTACTACCTGATGTTGCATTATCAACATAAGCTTTAATACTACTTTGTGTTGCTAAACCATTAGGAGAATCTGAAAAGAAATCATCTTGATCATAAATTCCATTAATTTCTGTTTGTCCAGAAACTTGATCACCTATAAATAAACTATTAACTTTTAATGCACCTGAATTAGTTTGATTACCATAACTATTAGTTACACTATAATTAATAATACCATCATTACCGTCAACGTCATATACAAGAGGTATACCATCATCAGTAGTATCATAGTAAGTATTGAAAACTTCTATTTTATCATTTGGTCCAACCGAAGCTCCAATATAAACATTATCATCGGTTATAGTTTCATCCCATTTAAATGTTGTATAAGTAATATCAATATTAGACTCTATTACTGAATTTTTAGAATATGCAGTTATAATCGTCACACCTGTTATGTTATTAGGTGCTACAGTATTATTAAATGATGATGAAAATGTTGTTTCTGATTCAGCTCCATCGTGGTATATTGGTATTACCTTATTATATGGATTAGCATTGTATAAATAGAAATGATTATTTACTTTATTAATAATACACTGTGTATCAACATTAGTATTTGTATTATATAAAACAGGAATAATGTTATTCTGTTCATATGTTATTATTTGGTGTGTTGTATTATTTGATACTAACATTAATTCTTCTGAACCATGTGTATAATAAATGGTATCTACATTTTCTTGAATAGTACCACTATTTGTGTTATATAATGTAATAGTACTAGTACCTTCTACTGTAATTATACCATCTAAAATATCAAATACACATTTAACAGTTTGTCCTGTTAATGATGTATAATATGATTTAATATTAGTGTCTTTAATAATTGCAATCCCTTCTGTATTTACATAAACTGTATTATCATTATAATTTCTTAATTCGATATTATCCAACATAGAAGTAGATGTTGTACCAGAATAATCAAATGTTACTTTACCTTGAATTCTCGCAGAATTAGACATACCTTGTATTGTTACATATGGTTTCATTGTCACATCTTCCTCGTATAAATCGGGAGCAACATTAATTAAGTATCTATTATTAGAATCATTATCAGTAATAAAATCAAGAGCGTTATTTATTGATGTAAATGTAGAACCAGATTTAGATACATTAATAACATTACTATATGTAATATCTTTATCATAAACTTGTATAGATGAATCATAAGCATGTTCTATATCAGTGATTTCAACACCGTCAATAATTCTTACAATATTACTTAATTGTATATGGTTATATAATTCTTCGGATGAAATTGCATTATCAAAATCTGATAAGTCAATTGTTACACCTGATGGTAATACCATACCAAAATCTTTCAGTTCTATTTCACCTACTGTATTATTCTTTACTATAAATACTTCTCTTAACATATTATTTATATTATTTTATATTCTCCATGCTACATCAAACGTAACTATTAATCCAGAAAAATCAGTACTACCGTTAGCAAGACCAATAACTTGTATTATATCACCTTCACTAAAATCCTGATTAGATGAATTCGTAGATTCTGATTTAGTTCCATTTGATATCGTTAAAACAACCTTATTAACAGTACTGTTATTTAATCTTATTTCTATATCTCTATCAGCTCCCATCACATTATCATTATCCGCAGATGCTGACAAAATAGTTCCATTGTGTTTCATAATAAATCCGCTTGTACTTGTTTGTGGAGCATTACCAACATACATATAAGCTGAAACATTTTTTTGTATACTTGATCTACCACAATTAAACGTTATAGAATCAGTTGTTATCCATTTTGACCTACTATCATCATAATTAAATAACAAATCTACATCAGTTCTATAAAATAGAGTACCACCTGTAGGTGGGCTCGGGAACACTGTTCCACTACTAACCGCATCTGACCACGTTAATCCACTATTTCCATCTGATATCAAATGTTTTCCATAGATTTGACTACCTGATGTTATTTGTTTTACTTTTATTCTATTAGCCACGTTTAAATGTTTCTATTTTTACTTGTATATATTCTATTTTTACTCTTAACATTTGTAAAAGAATATATTAGTTCCCATGAATCTTCACTTATTTCCGGTTTTTTAGTGGGTGATAGTATAACTAAATACTCACTAATTAGACTTAATTCCCACAATAAATCATGTAAAATTGATTTATCTGCTAGGTGTAAAGCATAACTACAAATAATTGTAGAATATTTTTTATCTTTTAATTTTCCTTGTTGTATATCATCAAAAGACATTTCCATGCATTTATATCCAGTGTTGTTTTCATATTCATCACATAAATATAAATCAAGACCTTCTACATTATAATAACCTAAATTATTTAATTCATTAGTCACTTCACCTGTACCTGATCCTAAATCTAAGACTTTGGATAAATTAACTATTCCTAAATCAACTATTGTTTTTATTGATTCCTCTATATATTTTAAATGAGGATTTGTGTATTCATTGCCTTTTTTTTTATAAAAATCTTCAACTCCCAAATCTTCATATTCTGTTCTAATTGATTCAAATGGTCTTGTTTTACCACTATCAAATCCAGTAAACGTAACAGTGTTACCATCTATAATTATATCAAAATCAAAAAGGTGTTTTCCTTCTTCTTTTGTTTTAAGTAATGATTCTAATTCTTCTTTCGTTATATTAGATTTTTTTACAAATTCATCTAAATTAAAAGTCAATTCTTTTTCTTCTTTTCTAACTAATCTTAGATATTCTAATAATTTAGTTAGTAGACCTCCAAATTCGATAGAACCTTTTCTATACTCTAAATTATCAAAATCGTTATATTTTAAAATCATTATTTTTTCTTTATCATTTTTACATCTTTTGGTTTCTCTGTTTTCATTGTACCACCAATAGATGTTCCGAAATAATTATCATCATCAGTTACTAATTTAACATCATCACCAATTATCGCATTAGGTCCAATTGTTCCACCTCTAAAAATACCTGACTTTATTTCTCCGTCTAAAAATCCACCATAGAAATACACTTTTTCTAAAATACAACCTTCATCTACGTGACAAGCTGTAAGTTTACTATTATATATTTCACAATTTTTAATCGTGGATGATTCAACGTGTGAATTCTTAATATCTGAATCAAAAATAGTACATTTAAAATATGTTCCATCAGCAATTTCACATTCTACAAAATTCCAATATCTTATATCAAATATACCTTTAACATAAGTATCAATAAGTTCCAAGTTATTAGTTTCAGTATCATAATTAATAATAGCATCCCTTAAATTATAAGTATTCATTAATAAGTCATAAACTTTATCATAAATTTTATTATAATATGAATTCACAACAGTAAATTCATCATTTTTATCTATTTCCACTTTGATCGAAGGGTATTCAGCTAAGAAATCTTCGAATGTAGTAAAATTTTTGAAATTACTAATATTATCATTTAAATAATCTAATATTTTTTCTTTATCTTCATCATCTATTTCTTTATCCATAACATTCCATGTTAAAAGAATAAAATAATCTAAAAGGTTGATTATATCTTTAGTTTTAAACTGATAATCTGTTCCACCAATATATCTATATTCTAACCACCCTCTTGTATATTCTTTAATATTAATACCAAAATACTTAGTATCAGGTAATTCTAGATTCGATATGATAATATCCACTAAATCACTTGATTGTGTGTATCCTTTGTATGGTATAAGTCTTTTAACAGATTTAGCATAAAAGTTATTTTCTCTATTAGGAAACATTCTAAAAATATTATCTTCATCAACATCTAAAATTAATTTTAATGGTACTAATGAATCAATTTGTTTTTCAGCATCATCACCAAATGATATGTTTACGTGTAATGAACATTTTTCATCAGTATAAGCTACATCTTGTAAAATCTTCATAATCTTTAACATAACTATTTTACAATCAGGATAAGGCATTGGACCTGTTACTAATTCCACCATATCAATACCACCAGATAAATCGGGTTCAATTTTAAAATTATCTTCATCAGGTTCAAATGAACTATGATATTTTCTAAATCCATGTACTTTTTTTGGACTTAGTTCTCTATTTAAAGTTTCTAAAAGTTTATAATATGGTTTAGCTGTATAAAATTCAAATTCAAATCCTACCACTGCATCCTTCAATATGTTATTGTAATTGATATAATTGTCTGAAAAATTCTTCATTATAGAATACAAATATTTTTTTATTATATATAAAATCTTAACATCTAATATTAACCAATCTAATCATTTAATATTTAATATATAGTATTGATTTTAAAACTAATTTAACATATGAAAAACGTAATTAAATCATTAGAATACATGACAATAGGTGCATCTTTACACGATAAAGATGGAGTTGTGTTATATGTTAATCCAATATTTTGTAAATTATTCAAAACAACTAATAAAGAATCAGTTGGAAAATATATTAATGATGAAAAATTTAGTAGAAATATTAACAATAAACTCAATTTAGATTTCATTCACAACAATATTCACAATATTCATGATAAAATTATTAAAATGGTTTTATTTGATGACGAACATCATATGTGGGTTAGGGTTAATTCATTAACTATTAAGAATGGTTCTGATCATTATATATTGATGTATGAAAATATATCTAGTACTTACAATTTATCTTATTTATATGAACACATATTTAATAATATAACTACAGGTGTAGTTATAATAAATAGTATTAATGGTGAAGATTTTTTCATAAAAGATATGAACCCACAAATATGTAAACTCGATGATATTCCTGATAAAAGATTGTTACTTGATAAAAAAATGAACACCATTGATATTCCAACAATCAATGATGAAACAATATTAAAACATATTAAAGAAGTTTGGAAAAATAATAAGGAACAGATATTACTTAATTATAAATATGTTTATCAAGGGATTACTACATGGAGAAATATAAAAATATTTAAAATCGAAACAGAAGAAATTATAATCTTAATTGATGATATAACAGAAGATGTATTATCAAAAGAAAAATTAGAACAATCTGATAAATATAAGAGTATGTTTTTATCAAATATGTCACATGAAATTAGGAGTCCTATAAATTCAATAGTTGGATTTTCTGAAATGTTAGATGATGTAAAAAACAATGAACCAAAGTTAAATGAATATATTGATATCATCAAGAATAGTAGTATATCATTAATGACTATAATAGATGATGTGTTAGATTTTTCTAAAATTGAAGCAGGTAAATTAGAAATAGATAAAAAGAATTTTGATTTAAATGAAACTATAGAAGAAATATTTTTAACTAATAAAAATAAAATGGATTCTGATGTTGAATTAAAAATAACTATCCCACCAAGAGGAATTAAATTACTTAATGATGAATTTAGGTTCAGACAAATATTCCACAATTTAGTTAGTAATGCTATTAAATTTACAAAGAAAGGTTCTATTGAAATAGGGTATGAAAAAAAATCAGATTTTGTAGAATTTTTTGTTAAAGACACAGGACAAGGTATAAATAAAGATGAACAAGATAAATTATTCAAAAGATTTTTACAATCCAAAAATAATAAGAATCGTTTAGGTCACGGGTTAGGTTTATCTATTTCAACAGAATTAGTAACATTAATGGGTGGAAAAATATGGGTGGAATCTGAATTAGGTGAAGGGTCAACATTTTATTTTTCGTTACCTAATAACAGAAAAACAGGAAGAAAGAAGAATATCATTAACGATATATTAGAACACAATATTGATTTCGAAAATAAAACAATATTATTGGTTGAAGATATTGCATTTAATATTAAGTTATTAAAATCCTATTTAGAAGATACAAATTGTAAACTAATCGTAGCAGAAGATGGTAACGACGCATTAATTAAATATAATGAAAATAAAAACAATATTCAATTGATCTTAATGGATATTCAATTACCTGAAATGAATGGTACAGAAGTTACAAAAATAATTAGAACAATAGATACAGATACACCGATTATAGCTCAAACAGCTTACGCAATGAGAGATGAAGTAGATGATATTATGTCTTATGGGTTTGATGATTTAATTAAAAAACCTATTAGGAAAGAAGAACTAATTAAAATTATAAGTAAATACATATAATGAAAAAATTTAATGAATTTGTAAAAGAATCTATTAGAGATAAAATGATACCTGTATCACAAGATGATTACATTAAAGGATTAGATAATTTATCTGATTCGGATAAGGTAGTAAATATAGTTAAGTATCAATTGTCATTTGATTTACTACCTGATAAATTAATAGTTGATGGGGATTTAGATTGTAATAATGAACATATAACTGAATTGCCTGATAATTTATCTATTGAATTAGATTTAGATTGTAGTCATAATAAATTAACTAAATTACCCAAAGGATTAAAACTTGGTATGAGTTTATACTGTGGTTATAATCAGATAACAGAATTACCAGAAGATATGGTAATAGGTTGTAATTTATATTGTGAACATAATAACTTAAACCATCTACCTGATAATCTAACTGTTGAAGGTGACTTAAATTGTAATGGTAATAAGTTAAATGAATTACCCAAAGGATTAGTTGTTCATGGTGATTTATTTTGTGGTAAAAACAATCTAACAAGTCTACCTGATGATCTTGTGGTTCATGGTCATTTGTTATGTGGTTATAATCCATTACCAAAAGATTTAGTAAGACCTAAAGGAGTTGGTGTAATAAAAAGATAAAATGATAAAATAAAATGAAGAAATTTAAACAATTTAATGAATCCATAAGAGATAAAATGACACCTGTATCAGAAGAAGAAATGAAAAGTAGAATGGGTGAAGAAAAATTTAATAATTGGAAAAAAATAAACAGTGTAAGAAATAGTATAGAATATCCTTTATATTTAATTAGTTCCAAAAATGACACTTGTTTAAAAATCGAAACAGAATTTAATAGATTTAATATAACAATTGAAAATAATAAATGGTCATTAGATTATATTAATAATAAAGATCAAAGTGATATTCTATATTATAACACTTGGGATGAAGTTTTAAAAAAATGTAAAGAAATATCTATTGATGATATCAATGCCGTTTTAATAGAAAAACAAAAAGAAATTGATTTAACATTATCTGAAATGGATAATATGAAAAAAGATTTATCAGAATTGAAAAATGGATAAATTTAAAAAAATACTTGTTACAGGTGGAGCTGGGTTTATAGGTTCTCATTTATGTGAAAGACTTTTAAACGAAGGAAATGAAGTAATATGTTTAGATAATTATTTTACGGGATCAAAGAAAAATATAGAACATCTTTTATCTAACCCGTATTTTGAAACAATACGTCATGATATTACAGTTCCTTATTTTATTGAAGTAGATGAAATATATAACTTAGCGTGTCCAGCATCTCCAATTCATTATCAACACGATCCAATAAAAACAATAAACACTTCTGTAATGGGAGCAATTAATATGTTAGAAAATGCAAAAAGAATAAATGCAAAGATTCTTCAAGCATCAACAAGTGAAGTATATGGTGATCCTTTAATTCACCCACAAACAGAAGATTATTGGGGGAATTGTAATCCTATTGGTACACGATCTTGTTATGATGAAGGAAAAAGATGTGCTGAAACATTATTTATTAATTATCACCAAAAAAATAATATACGAATTAAAATTGCTCGATTGTTTAACACATATGGTACAAATATGAGAACTGATGATGGTAGAGTTGTTTCTAATTTTATTGTTCAAGCTTTAAAAGGAGAAGATATTACAATTTATGGTGATGGAAAACAAACAAGAAGTTTTCAATATGTTGATGATTTAATTGAAGGGTTGATTCGATTAATGAATACGGGTGATAGTTTTATTGGACCTATAAATATTGGTAATCCTAATGAATTTACAATGCTTGAATTAGCCGAAAATGTTATTGATTTAGTAGGATCAAATTCTAAAATCACATTTCATCCATTACCAGAAGATGATCCAATGCAAAGACAACCTGATATAAGTTTAGCAAAATCTGTTTTAAATAATTGGGAGCCTAAAATTCAACTTAAAGAAGGTTTAACAAATACAATAGAATATTTTAAAAAAATTATTTAAAGTAATGAAAAAGTTTAATGATTTTACAAACGAATCCATTAGAGATAAAATGACACCTGTATCAGAAGAAGATATAAAGAATAAAATGGGTGAAGAAAAATATCATATTTGGAAAAATTTAAATGATGCAAAAAATAGTATTAAACCACCATTTGAAGTAGGTGATGTATTAATGGATGAAGAAGATTATTCACACGCTACTAATTGGATTAAAAAGCCACCTCATTTTGAATCAAAAATATGGTATTTGAAATTTATAGTTGAATATAATGGAACAAAGTGGGAATATCGACATTTTTATAGTAAATTTTTACCTGTTAAAATATTTGATACATGGGAAGAAGTTCACAATCAAATGAAATTGGATGCGACTGATTCTTTTAATAAAGAAAAAGATATTTTGATTAAAGAAATTAATAGGTGTCAATCAAATGTAAATGATATAGATGAAATAATATCTAATATTTAACTTTCTGTGTATTTTTTAAATAATTTAAGAGCTATTGTATATCCCTTTGCTTTTGCTCCCAATGGAACTTCATAACTAACATCATCTATAATATCTATTAAATAAACTCCTTTATTGGTATTATCATAATAAAGTCTATATAAAATTTTACCTGATGGTGTAGTAGCATCTTCTGACCAACCACTGTTTTTAACTTTATTATCATTAGAAGTAGAACTCCAGCTTATTGATGATTCTCTATTACCCTTTACACTCATTATTAGTTATTTATTTATTCTATATATTTTATTATTTTTTTGTCTTTTTGAGATAATCTATGTTCGGGTATCCACACAATCTTCTTTTCCTTTTCACACCACACACCCATTTTCAATTCTTTGGATTTGGTTTTTTTCATTTAAGAAATATTATTTTTTAGACCTAATAAACATTATCATCTTATTACCTTCCATCTTTGGCATACTTTCTACAATACCAACATCTTCTAATTCGTTAGCTAATTTTAATAGTAATAATTGTCCTTTTTCTTTGAACATCATTTCTCTACCTTTAAAGAAAACAAAAGCTTTAACCTTATCACCCCTTTTTAGAAAATTTTCAGCGTGATTCTTTTTAAAATTAAAGTCATGGTCATCGGTGTTCGGTCCGAATCTAATTTCTTTTAAATCAACTTGTTTTTGTTTGTTTTTCTTTTCTTGATCCTTCTGTTTCTTCTTCATATCGTAAAGATACTTACTATAATCTTCTACTTTACATACAGGTGGGTTTGCATTTGGACTGATTTCTATTAAATCCAAATCTAATTGATCCGCTAAATCTTTAGCTTCTTCTGTTGAATAGATACCAACATCTACATTGTCACCTACCAATCTAACTTCTGATACTCTAATTTGTTGATTTGTTTTAAAAAATAATTTGTTTTGTTTTTTCTTTTTAGCCATGTTTTTTATTTTCGATATTTAATTTTAATTTTTTAAGTTTTGCTATTTTTACTTTATCGTGTACTTTATCAGAATAATATGATATATTATGATCAGAAATTATATTTCCAATCACAAATAATCTATCAATTGATATAACTACATTGTTTTTTATAGGTGATTTTTTATTATAAGTTTTATCTCTCTTTATTTCCCAATTATTATATGCTACTGCATTTTTAACAAGAACTTCTTTACACTCTATATATAAATCTCCAGAAACATTAACTATACTATCTTTAGACCATTCTATTTCTTTTTCAATATGTTTTACAATGTTAGGGTTTATCAAATCTAAATTACCACTAATATGAACTTCACCTTGAACTCTTATGTCCTTAGTAACTAAATCATTTGAATCAAGATAGAATGGTTTTTTCATACAGCAATTTCTAATTTTGTATTTAATTTCATGATATTATTAATATCTTTTATTTCAAAATCATCAATAGTGTAATCATAAAAATTCTTATTATTTTTTAAAAATAGTTTAGGATTAATATCTAATGGTTCTCTTGTTAATATTTCTTTAACAGCTCCAAAGTGTCTATCATATATATGAAGATTTTGTGTTAAATGACAGAACTTACCAACCTTATATCCTAAATGTCCAGCTACCATCATCATTAACCCAACGTACTGAATTTTATTGATATATCCAGCAGTTATATAATCATTTGATCTTTGTATTAAAGTCATATCTATATAAAAATCATCACCGTTTTTCCTAATTGACCATAGTGTTTCATAAGCACATGGATTTAACCCATCTGTTTCCTTTAAATCACTTTCTTGGTACATATTAATAATATGTCTGCGTGAGTAGGGATCGTCCTTTAAACCGATTAAAAGACCATTCATAAGGTCATATTTTTTGATTGTTGCTCCATATCTTTGACCGATGGTATCATCACCAATATTCCATTCATCCCACCATTTAATTCCTAAATTATGTGCATCAAAAAGTTTACTTGATTGTTGTTGAAATATCCATAAAATTTCTTTTATTCCCATTTTAGTTGCAGTATTTCTTAATGTTGTGATTGGGAATTCACCTTTACTAATATCATATTCTTCAAAAACTTGTGTTATGAATTTACTATGAGCAGGTGTACCATCCTTCCAAGTTGGTCTTGGGTTTTCATCCCATTCACCGTTATCTAATATATCATTTAGATTTTTTAGATAATAAAAATCAGCTTTATTCATTCTAAAACTTTATTTTTTAATCAAAAATTGATATTTTATATATAGGTAAAATAGATAAATGTTTATAATGAGAAATGAAGTTACATCATCTATAACAAAAAATGAACTTATCCACTATTATAAAAAGGTTACATATAATAATAGTAGTAGATATAGGAAAATAGAATTTTGTTATGATATCTTGGGTAGAGATGATGAAATATTAGAAACTAAAAGACACAATTCAATGAATAAACCTGCAGTTATTGTGTATCTTGGAAATAAAATAATCAAACTCGAATATTGGTTTAAAGGTAATAGACATAGAAGTTGGGCACCATCTATTTTAGAACTTAATGGTAAAGAAATTATAATGGAATCATGGTATCATAATGGGATTAAATTAAAAGAAAATGAAATAGAAAAAATAAAGAAAACATTGGCTCGTAGAAGGAAAGTTCTTAAAATAATGATTAAGGGTATTAAAAAGAGAAATCAAAAAGAATTATTATAACTATTATAATTTATATATATTTCGTATAAAAAACAATAGATAATATTTATGTTACACTGTCATACATTGGTAATAAATGGTAATAAAGGAACTGATACAAATGGATTGAGTATTGGTGGACTAGAATTAAAAATCAAAGAAGATGGATCATTATCAACAACTGATAGTGATGGTATTGAAACTGTAATAAATAATGGTAATGGTAATTCTTATGGGAGAATTAAACATTTAGAAGTAGGAATAAATAATACCATACAAGTTATTCAAGGTCATGAATCTCAAATATATTTTGATGATGGGTTTTCTGTAGTTGATGATGATGATTTTGAAATTGGTGATGATGGAAATTCAGTAAAAATTTTAACAACAGGTCACTTTTTCATATCATTTAATATATCATTAGATATGTATAGTGGATCAAAATCAACTGTTGGTGGATATATAAAATCTAATTCTACCATCATAGATAAATCAACATCTTATACTTATTTTCATGGAAAATCACAAGGGTTCGGTTCTATAAATAATTCTTTTATTTACGATGTACAGGGAAGTGAAGAAATAACTTTTCATGTTAAAAGAAAAGAAGGTTCTGGTAAATATTATACAGTTCCTACAGCAACAAATTTCAATATATTCAGAATTGATTAAAAAATAAAATTAAAATAATGACTTATACTTATTCAATACAAAATGATTTCCCTAATAAAAAAATTGATATGGGTTCTTTTATAGATAAATTAAAAGATTCCTTTATACCAGTTGAAAATTTATTAGTACAAGGTGATAATGTTAAAATTATTACTTCACTTGATTTAACATCTGAACAAAATACATTAGTTGATACATTAGTTTCTGAACATAAAGGAGAAGAAATTATCGAAGTTTACACAGAATCAGTAAAAATTGTAGAAGAACAAAATCAAGGTTTAACACAAGGACATTTTCAGTCATGTACTATGGATTTAAAAATTGAAGCTAAAACTGGAACAACATATTCTGATTTATCATTCCCATATCCTATATCATTATTTTCATCAGAATGGTTAGTTCAAGAAAGTCAAATTAGTGATGTTGCTGAATTTGAATTAGCTCCAAATACCGTTTGTGGAGTTCTAAGACAACCACATTTATCAGGTGATACTGTTTTATATGTAAATGATACAGTATTCACAGAAGCTAATATGTCATTAGGTTTTCACATAACAATAAACGGACAAGATTTAGGAAGAGTTATTGATTTAGATTCTGAAAATTTAACAATAACAGTTGAAAATCCATTAGAAACAGATTTATCACCTATGACTTATGTTATGTTTACGGTTAAAATTGTACCACATTGGAGATTTAATGCACCTGGATTCTGTTCAGTTGGAGAATCGAAGATTGGTGCTTCATTTATACCACCTAATACAATAATGAGAATAATTTACCATAACAATACAGGTACAGCTAAATGGTTTGCAATATCAATTGATTATTTATACTAAATAAAAAAGGGGTGATTATTAGTCACCCTTTTTACTTTTTATAAATTTTCTAATACGATTTACTATTTCTTTATCAGATTCTTCCGATAATTCTAATATTTCATCTTCTATTTGATCTACACCATCTTTATGACCTCTATTATATTCTTCATTACATTTGCGTTTTTTACCTTTATATTTACCGACAAGTTCGCCAAATAGATAAAACATTAAAGCTACAATTATATAATCCATAATTTAAGGTATTGGTTTTTACTTTACTTCTTCTGCTTCTTCAATTTCCAAAGGTTCAACTTGAAGAACTGCTGCCGCTATTAAATAAGCAATAAGCATAAATACACCACCCGAGAAAATAGCTAATACTACAAATAATGATCTCAATATAAATGGATCAGCTTCAGGATTTAAATGTTTAGATATTCCACCAAGTACTCCAAAGATTTTTGCTTCTTTTCCTCTCACTCTTCTAATTCTATTATACAATACTGCCATAATTTTCTAATTTTATTTTTTACCCCACTTTTATATAAACAAGATTTATACCAAAGATTTTAACCATTTAATATACAACCATTTATGTTTTTTTGGAATTTTAATTGTTGTTCGTGTACGGGCAGAAGATTACGATTCCGAACACATTAAACCCCTTTCAATGAGTTTATTACGGATGTTTTTCTTTTTTAATTCTATATTATTTTCGTGTGGGTTATTGAAATCTTCTTTTAATTTTTTCCAACGATCTTCTAATCTTTTTGAAGGTGTTTCTGATTCTCTATCTTTAAATCTATTAATAACATCATCTATTAAAAAATCATCATTATATGTCATAAAATTTCCAGCATTATAAGGAATACATATACCATCTCTAGATAAGTATAAGTTATCACCGTCTGTTCTGTCTAAAACAGAAACATTAAGTAATCCCATTAATTCAATTCTGTACTTTTGTAGTCTTTCAAATTTAGACATTAGATTATTCGTTTTACGTTTTCTATTTTAATTGGTATGAATACTGAAAATTGCCAACAATACGCCCCTTCTTCTCTTTCTTTCTTTGGTATTTCGTGTTCGAAACAATAATTATCTATCTTTCTACCATCTATACCAACAGGTTCATATTCTACTTCAAGTACAATATTACCAAATTTTTTTGATATTTCCAAATCTGGTGATAAATATGTGTATCTATAACTTTTATATGGAACTCCATTTTCATCGTTATATATGTTATAACCCCATAGGACACCTTCTTCTTGAATCAATTTCCATTTATCCTCAGTAGTTCCGTGATAAAATTTCATTATACTTCTGTTTTATATAATACTTCTAAATCATCGAAATAATAAATATCTAATTCATCATTACTGAAATATTTAGTAAAATCAAAAATTTTCTCGATTGGACGACTGAATCTTTTACCTAAGTTATTAAAGTCTTTTATATTTTTTAACATATGAGCCATGTCAGGGTTAGATTTTTTACCTTTATATTCTTTCATCATGTCTATAAAGAATTTATTCCAAAGAAATACATGATGACCTTGTTCTAACATTTTCCTTGATTTTTTAAATCCTGGTAAATCATTATCATAGATGAATCTGAATCTAATACCTTCTTCTTTTAATAAGAAAGATAAATCAGTATTTACACCTATTTGACCTATAGAATTAGAAAGGAATAAACTATCAGTATATCCTTCAAACATATGTACTGGTCTTGAAAAATCTACATTAAATATATTAAAAAAGTGAGATAACTTATCATAAGATAATCTTTCTTGATCATCCAAATCATTTTCTGGATACATCATATCATATATTTGTGAAAAATCAAATATCTTAAAATGTCTTTTTTCTCCTTCTAATAAATTACGTGTTTGTAATGATACAACTTTTTCTTTAATCTTATTCATATAAACCATTACAGGGAATTTCCATTTAGGTGTAATATAAAATATCCCTTCATAAATATTGATAGGATTTCTAATTTTTCTTACATTTACTACGTGGTCATATACAACACTACCTTTAGTTAATGGTCTGAGTGATGTTAAACCTCTTGTGTTGTTTATATTAAAAAAAGTCACAAGATCATTAACATCGTATAATTTATTTAGATTATCAAATTGTACATCATCAGGATTATAATAATTAATATTTTGTTCTATGTAATCATAAAGTTCAAGTTTCTTATCCAAATCCATATCAATACCAAAAGTACTGAGTAATTTAGTAAATGATCTTGAACAAGATTCTTCATTATAACAAACATAATACATATTTTTATAATAAAGATTTCCTCTTTTCTTACCTGCGTGTTTTCCTGAATCTCCACAAATAGGACACGCGAAATTTAACCTATCCCGATGTTCACGGATTTGTCTTTTCTGTGAATCAGAATGGCTCTTATTTAATATTGTTTGTGTTAAGGACGTAATATATTCCTTATCTAATTTAATTTCCTTATCCATTTATTTGTTTATGTTAATTATAATCATTATATTTGTATATTATATAAAAGTCTAAAAAACGGTAAAATTATGAAAATAACAAAAATATACTTGGATAGAATTAATAAGTGGACTTTGATAATTGAAGGTATTACCGATAAAGGTAAAGATTCAATGACAATGACTGCTATACCACCTACAGATGGAAATAGGACTGATATAATCAACACATCCACTTTAGGTGAAGGTTATCAATATAATTGTAAAGGATTGATTATAATTAAAATTATTGATGGTCAACCAAAACTTGAATTAATAGATTAATTATGATAATAAGTTTCAATCTTAAATTCGATTATGGTAAAGGAATAATTACCAATGCCAAACAAGATTTATTGGATTTCTCTGGTATATCAGATGATGGTTACATTGTTGATTTTAATTATATCGAAAAAGAATATAAAATATATTTTGATACAAAGATTGATATTGATGATGCTGATATACTGACACCAATAATAAATGATGTTAAACAATTATTTTTAAGAAGTAAAAAAATTAAAAGAATATTACATGGAAAAAGTAACACTATTTGATGAAGAAAGAAATATCAACCTTTTGGGTAGTGGTCTTTTTGATTATTTTTCGAAATTAGTTGTTAAAAACCATTATTTATCCCGAGTTGTTTATTACAAAACATATAAAGAATTTGATGTTATAACAAATCATAAAAAATGGAATAATGATTATGAACCCAGTACCGTACAATCAACAGTACCTTATGAAAAAATAAAAATAATAGAAAGAAACGACAAAATTGGAAAAATATTACATGGAAGATAAATTATACATAGATGATATAGAGGATAGTAATCCAATAAAAGAAATAATTCAACATTATGTTTGTATATCTTGTGGATTAACGCCAAAATTTAAAGTTGGTCAACCAGGACCTAATGGTTTTAATATAGATTTTAAGATGCAAGGTTGGAAAATAGAAAACAATAAAAGTATCTGTCCTCTATGTCTGAGAGGTAATAAAATAAAGGAAGTTTTATCTCATATAAATAAGAGAAATAATATAGTATGTATATAGAGTATCATAATTCTGCATCGATTAATGTAAATGACTGAAATAGAAGAAGAACACAATGGAAAGAACTTTAGAAGTAAAATGTAGTGAATGTGTGGGGTAATTATGGTTAAACAGTCACTTAATACAGAATTTTTACACTGTATATTTTGTGCAAATACAATTGTTATGCCTGGACTAATTCAAATGTTAAGAAAATTAAAGATAAAGAAGATAACCAAAAATTAAAGAATGACACCTGATGTAATAAAAGGAAATCTTAGTGTAATTAATAATCATCCAAATGAATTTAATCAAATGTGGGATGCTTTGAAATCATATGCTTTAAAATATACATATTATGATGGTACACAAGACACAGTGAAAGAACTTACATTTAATACTAATATAAGATATTCTACAGGGAGTATGTTTGTTAGTATATTAGGATACTTTGGTTTGTTAAATCGGTTTGCGTATTCTACAGGTGATACTAGAATCCATATTGTTCAAGATTTAGATTTATTTGAAACTTTACAAGATTTTATGTATATTTGTAATAATGAAATACCGATGAAAGTATTTTGTAGAAATAAGAAAATAGAAAAATTAAAAAATGGTATTAAATATTAAAATATTAGTTGGGATTCCTGCTTGTGGTAAATCTACATGGTCGAAGGAATACGTTCTTAATAATCCAAACACAAAAAGGATTAATAGGGATGATCTGAGAAATATGCTTGATTCTGGAAAATCTACAGATGGAAATGAAAATTTCTTACGTATTCTAAGAGTGGAATTAATTAGAATGTGTTTATCGTTAGATAGAAATGTTATTTTAGATGATACCAATTGTTATGCTTCTAAGTTAGAAGAAACAATATATGCTATTAGAACAATGGCTGGACAAATGGGTAAAAAGATTGAAATCGAAGTTATAGATTTTGATGTACCTGTAGAAGAATGTGTATTAAGAAATGAAAACCGAGAAGGTGATATAGACGAAACCGTAATATATTACATGAAATCTGCAAAAGATGAAATTGATTTTACATCGTTATTAATTGATAAATATACCAAATATGAAGATATGGATTAATATTAAATGTAGTTGTGGAATTAGATACGTACCGTTTCCTAATATGACCAAGAAAAAATTCGTAGGAGATGTGTATTTTGTAGACTGTGATGTATGTGGTGAAAGATGTGAAATTATAAATATAAAAAATGATAGAGAAATAAAAATAGATAATTTAATGATTAAAATAAAAGAGTATGTTTAATCTACATTTTTATACATCATGTAACCTTCTCCATGTGGCATTTTTTCAAATATACTAAAACCAAATATTTTATATAATTGAACTAATTTATCAACATCTAATCTCTTATCACCAAATGGTTCTGCGATAGTTACAATAATATCATAACCATTATCAATTGTGTATTCTTCTATAATATTTAAGAATTTTCTTAATAATAATGTGTTATCATTTGGATGAATAAATACCTTTTGAATGAATATACAACTATCACCTAAATTTTCATATACATTATCTAAATCTAAATCAGTAAATTCTGATAAATTATAGTTATCTTTCATTTTATGAAATTCTATATATGAATTTCCTTTAGATATTTTAATATCTCCTAAGTTATCTACTACAGTAAAATTATTATTTAGATTATCTTTAAAATCTTCATACAACTTCATGTTTAATCGTCTTTTTTATTTCTCAAATTTATAATTTCTTGTGCTAACTTTTCCATATTGTCGTTTAGTCGATTATCAATATATCTAAAATTAATTCCAAATTCTTTAAAAACTTCATCTAACTCTTTTTTCTGAGGTGCGGTTTTAACATCTTTAATAATATCCTTTATGGTTTTTACCTTATGAGCTCTTATGACTTGTTTAGCATCCTTTAATGAAATTTTCTTTCTATTTAAAATAATATCCCCTGAATGATTTCTCCAATCATCACTAATGGATAATATATTCACATTATTAAATGTTAATTCATCTTTAAAATCTTTTTGGGATAAAGGAAGAACATCACGATTATAAAGAAGAATATAACCTTTTTCTATATCTTTTAATGTTAGTTCTGATATTACTTTATTTAAATCTTTTTTGGTGTGTATTGTTTTTGGGTGAATAGGAATTCCATAAAGTCCCAAGAATGATTTAAGTGTTTCTCTACTTATGTATTGTCTATTCCTTAGAATATTTAACATATTAGTTTTAATACCATACCCTAAATCTCTTTCTTGGTTAGAAAAATGTGCTTCATTAATATTATTGAATTCTTCAAATTTTTTCATTATCTATTAATATATCCTTTTTGTACCAAATACATTTGAAATTTACTTTTAATATCATTTGGTAAGTCTACCCATCTTGTTGTTCCATGATCACCTGCTTGGAAAGTTTCAATGAATTCATTTACATCTTCATCATCTAAATTATCCCAGAACATTTCTAATTCTTGTACATGAATATCTTTTTCAGAATCAAGAATATCTGATTCTTCATTTTCAAAATTAACTTCTTCTGTAGAATCATTTTCCAATTCATCTTCCATTTCTATTTGTCTTGGTGTATCAATTGATAATAGGTATTCTTTTTCCCATGACGTTAAAGATTTTTCACCTGTTGATGATATCTTATCAAGTATATCATCCATTATTTTATTTTCAAATAATTTTAAATGTTTCATAGTTTTATTTATATTTTTAAATTACTAAATCATTACATAACTTAGCAGCACCATCTGTAAACCCTACTTGTCCAATTATATCTAATGTGTTTTGTTGTCCTGTTCCTATTGATGTTCCCGTTGTACCTATTTCAGTAGAATTAATATTACTCCATATGTATGATGTACTTTGATCGCTTGGTGCAGCTTCATAATATGTTGTTCCGTTTATATAAAATATTAACCCACCTGCAGGTCCTGTATCTCTTAATGAATATTCACCAACCCCACCTGTAAATGATCTACAAGCACGTACATAAAGTGCATCTGATTTAAAAGAACCATTTTGATTACCATTAAGAAAATTTATGGTGGTTGAAAATGTATCAGAATCAAAATCAAACTCAGAAGAACTCCAATATAGATTAGTAGTAAATCCACCAACTCCTTCTAAGTGTAATTCAGTATACATTTCACTTAATTCATCAAATGATGGTAAAAACCAGTCACTAAATTCTATTACTGGTGGAATGATTAATGTTAATCCCCCTATTTGTATTGATTTTCCGTTAAATTGTATTTTTGCCATTTTGTTTTGTTATTTTTATTTATCTTCAAATTCATTAAATTTTGTTATTCTTTTTTTCATTCTATCTTCTATAATTTCTTCTACTTCTTCATCATCCAATTCTTCTAATTCTTCTTCCATATTAGGTAGACCTATTTTATCATCATAATATAATGGTGTTTCTTCTAAATGGTGTAGAACTATATCTAATGCTAAATCAGTATCATCGGTATGTTCTGTTTCTATATCTATTGCCTGTGGAAGTATAGATTCGATGTATTCTATTGAAATACCATGTTTCTTACTAATTTCTTCAATTGACATTGGTTCTTTTAATTCAACATCATTAGATTCATTAATAAAATCTTCAAATGTTAATGTCCTTGTTTCTTTTACTGTTTCAGGTAAACCTTTATGTTTAGTACCAGCCATTTCTTTTGCCACCTTTTTTGAAACACCTTTTGTGTTTTTTCTTTTATCACCAGTCTTTTTGCGTGTACCATCAGCAATAGATTTAATTTTACTTGCTAGTGATGGTGCTAAATCATCTAAGTTTAGTTTACCAGATTTGTACGCTGATACCATTCCAAATAATCTTTGTTGAGATTTAGAACGAGACTTTTTTTGTTTCTTTTTAGGCATAATAAGTTCCATTTTTATTTGATATTATATATAAAATTTATATCTTTGTAAAATGGTGGATGATTTAATGTTAGAGTGGATTAATATATTATCAAAAAATGATATTCATGTGTATAAAAGAATAAACAGTAAAAAGTATAGTTATTCTTTAACATACCCACGTTGTTACCCACCTAATTATATTATTAGTGTTTGGACTGATCCTGTGATCAAATTAACAGATAAGAATATTGAATTCATTTATAATTTTTTCCTAAAGAGAAAAGTATTAGTTGATGTTGATGTTAGATTAAATAAATTAATGTTGACTTTTAATATAAACGAATATAATAACAGAGTTAGAAGTTTAAAAGTAAATAAAATAATTAATAATTTGTAAACTATGACAAACGAAGAACTTATATGGAAATCAGTTAAGGGTGGATTACGGATAGAAGGTGTTGATGAAACAAATTGTAATATGCATCATAGAGTGACATATGGTGGTATTACTGGTACTTATGGTAAAGAAAATGGTTATAAAATAACATTAATTAACATTAATAATCATTTAATTGAAGTTTTTTATCATAAAAGTAATAAAATTGGGTATTTAGGATATTATCATTATATCAGTAATGGTGTAAAATTTGATATATATGTACCAGTTGATTATGTATTAGAAGGTAAAATTTTCTATACTGATCGTAAAGAATATAGGAGAAACTACAAAGTAAGAAAGTTAATTGAAAACATAAAGGTATAATTAATATATACAATAAAGAATCCTTTGATTTATGTTTAAAATTAAATTTAAAAAATTCAATTGGCTTGTTAAACTAATTACATTTGGTAATATAATAGCAATTACATTAGCCCCTTTTGGGATTTATGTTAATCAAAAGAAAATAAGTCTTGATAAAGTTAGTAAGAGAACCAAAAACCACGAATCAATTCATTGGAAACAACAAATAGAAATGTTTGTGTTATCAGGAATTATTTCACTAATAACAATTGGTTTACTACTATTTTTTAAAGTATATACTTTATGGATCATTGCACTATTGTTATTTCCATTCTTGTTTTTTTACCTTTGGTATTTCGTAGAATGGATAGTTAGAGGATTCATTGGAACTAAAGCATATAGAAACGTATGTTTCGAAAGAGAAGCTTATAGCAATGATGATAACTTAGATTACTTGAAAACAAGAAAACATTTTAGTCAATTTAAATATCTAAAAAAGAAGTAATTAGAAAAAATATTAAAAAAAAGTACAAAAAAATTAGGCAGTTATAATAAACTTTTATACATTTGTACCATAGAAATAAAAACAAAAAATTAAAAACGGAAAAATTGGACTTTTAAAGTTCAATATATAATAGAAATTAAAATTAAAAAAACTTAGAAATTATGACAACTTTTATATGTAAATATTATTCAGTCTTTATTAAGTGGTTCGTGAAACCATTCAGGCTCGGTATGTTTACTTGTGAAGTAGGTTGATAATCTATAAGTAAAACTAATACAAACCCCGAGTCAGAAATGATTCGGGGTTTTTTTGTTTAATTAATTTGTTCTTTGACGTATTGTATTTTTATTTGGGAAGGTCGGCTAGTGGTCAATGCCACTTGTAGTCGAACATAAGAAAAAGATTATGTTCATGTGGCTACAGGTTTCCTTCGGAATACGGTGGTTCGAATCCATCTCTTCCCACTCGTAAGTCTAATTAGTTCGGTTGTGATTTAGACTAAAACTTAACATTCGTATTCCTGTTAGTTAAGTTGTGGACAGGAAAGAAACCGAACAAAATTTGGGTAGTTTGGGCAATTGGTCGCCTAGCAGGCTGTAACCCTGTGGTCTACGGACGTTGGGAGTTCGAATCTCTCACTACCCACCAAATATTCCTTTGTAGCTCCAATGTAGAGCACCTGACTTTTAATCAGGGGGTTGTGGGTTCAAATCCCACCAGGGGAACAAATACTGGAATAGCTCAATAGTGATTAAGGGGATTTATAATTAAGTGATCATAGATTATAATGAAACTCACATGGTTAGAGCACCTTACCTGATGTGTAGGAGATTGTTGGTTCGAATCCATCTTTCAGTACAAAATACCTCCATAGCTCAGCTGGATATCGAAAGTGTAGAGCACTCGGCTTTTAACCGAGGGGTCCTGGGTTCGAACCCCAGTGGGGGTACAATTTGTGATGTGGATGAATGGTTTAGTCACCACCCTGATACGGTGGGTTTTTCGAAACGATGTCGGTTCGAGTCCGACCATCACAACAAATGGGTACATTGAGCAATTGGTTGGCTCGCCGCTCTGTAAAAGCGGTCTTAACGGCGTGGTGGTTCGAATCCACCTGTACCCACAACATGAAGGTGTACCCGAGTGGTCCAAGGGGATGGATTGCAACCCCATTATTCGTCGGTTCGAATCCGACCACCTTCTCAAAATGGAGACTTAGCTGAGTAGCGTTCAAGCGCTTCCTTGAAGCGGAAGAGTAGGTGGGTTCAATTCCCATAGTCTCCACAAAAATAGGCGATCATTCATTGGTGAGATAAGCGGGCTCCAACCCCGTTCCGAGAGGATGTGAGGATTCGAATTCTTCATCGCCTGCAAATATAAGGAGTAGTGGCAGATGTGGTCATTGCGTCGGACTGAAAATTCGAAGGAACTGGATCGTAACCAGTCTACTCCACTTTAAATAACAGTTCAAAACATTTTATTTTTATCGAACTTTTTTTTATATATAAAAAGAAAAAGAAAAGAAAAATGAAAGAAAAAATTTTAAAATTAAGAAAAGATGGTAAAACATATAATGAAATACGAAAAATAATAGGATGTTCTAAAGGAACTATATCATATCATTGTGGTGTTGGACAAAAAGAAAAAAGTAAAGAAAGGGTTAGAAAAAGGAGAGAAAACTTAATAATAGATAAATTAGATAAGTACAAAAATAGAAAAATGAAAAATAAAAAAGAACAAGTGAGACAATTTAATAAAGGAATATATGATGGGTATAAAACATCTAAAAGAAATAGAATTGTGGATAAAAATAAAGAAATGACTTTCACATGGGAAGATATATTAAAAAAATATACAGAAAATACTAAATGTTATTTATCAGGTGTAGATATAAATTTATATGAAAATAATTATAGTTTTGATCATATTATTCCTATTAGTAAAAATGGTAATAATACTTTTAATAATCTTGGTATATTACATCGAAATGTAAATATGATGAAAACAGATATGTCTGTTGATGAACTATTAAAATGGTGTAAATTAATATTAGAATATAATGGATATGATGTAAATATTAATAACTAAAAAAGGAGGTAATTATGGGAAAGTATAAAATAAAATATTTTTATCAAACAGGTGATTCTTTTCACACAGAAGAAAGAGAAGATATACTTGAATTCGATTGGGATGATTTAGATATGGCTAAAGAATCTTTGAAAAGAATAGAAGAACATTACAAGTGGTATCAAAGTAAAGAATCTTATTTTGGTCGTAAAAAAGAAATAGAAAAACCTAAATGGCATAATGTAAAATATGAACATAATGATGAACATTGTTTAATGAATATCAGAATGGATAATGAAAAAGAAGTACAATTTTGGCCCCCGTGGTGTGGATATTTTGAATCATTACATAGTGCCGAAATCATAACAGAAGATTCTGATATGAAAATAGAATTTTAAAGGGTGAAATTCCCTTAATGGAGGATCGTAATTGAGTGAACTTATCCGTTTTGAACGCGGTGATGTCGGTGACGAGCTGATGTAGGGGTTCGATTCCCTTATCCTCCGCAACTGTAAAACTAAATGTTGTCCAAGTTTTTTAGTGGCGAAAGTTTAAAGGACAACAAACGGAGAATTGCCAGAGTGGTCGATTGGGTTTGGTTGGAAACCAAATGTACGATAATTTGTACCGTAGGTTCGAATCCTACATTCTCCGCAAAATACGGATGTAGCTCAGTTGGTAGAGCACTGGTCTCCAAAACCAGGTGTCGGGAGTTCGAGCCTCTCCATTCGTGCAAAATGGGAGGTTAGCTCAGTTGGTTCAGAGTACTTGGTTTACACCCAAGGGGTCGTGGATTCGAATTCCACACCTCCCACAAATAGTTCCTTAGCTCAGTAGAGAAGAGCGATTCTTTTACATGGAATAGGTCATCGGTTCGAGTCCGATAGGAACTACAAACCGTTTTAGAAAAATTGGCGTGTATACCCTCTGACTGATACTCAGTAGAAAGGTTAATTGGTTACATGGTGGTTCGATCCCACTCATGCCAACAATATATTGGGATGTATCCCCTCAAGCTTATATCTTGTAGAAAGGGTAAATTGGTCACAAGTGGGTTCGATACCCACCTTCCCAACGAAAATTAAAAATTAGAAATTATGTCAAACACAGGTAGGTATTATGTGGACAGAAGAAAATGGATTTAAAAATATTATTGACTTAAAACCAGGTGAAAGTCCAAATAGTCATATAAATGAATTATTAAAATTATGAAACATACATTAAAAGAAATAGTAACAGGAACAAAAGCAAAAATACAATACGTCTGTGACGGAAAAGTTTATTATAACATTGAAGTTGAAGATTCTATTTATCAATTAGAATTAGATTCTAAAGAGGATGATTGGAAAACGACTTATCTATATCCAGAATTTAAAGCAATAACTTTAATGAGATGGATTAGAAAAGGGATGAAAAATGAAAAATTCATTCAACTTAAATAATTTGTTGACTCTATAGCTCAGTTGGTAGAGCTACGGTCCTTTAAACCGTAGGTCCTCGGTTCGATCCCGAGTGGGGTCACTAAAAATTAAAAATTATGGAAAGAGAAGAAATAATTGATTTTCTACGTGAAAATCTAAACATTGAAGTGTCAATGAATACAGAATATGAATGTGAATCAGATTATGTCACTAGTACAGTTACATTACGAATAGGTGATGATATAATTTCTGAATCATATGATTCAATAAATATTAATTAAATACATTCCTTCATAGCTCAATTGCGTAGAGTACCTGACTCTTAATCAGGGGGTTCTGGGTTCGATTCCCAGTGGGGGAACTTTTTAAACTTTCTTGTATTTTAATTATACATTAATTATGTCAAAAGTTATAAATATGGATTTCGCATCATTATATTCAAATGTGCAATCTGTTACCGAAGATACTAATAAAGAACTTGAAAGGTTTCTGAAAATAATGAATAGAAGAAAGAAATTAAATAAAATAAAAAATAAAATAAATGAAAATATCATTTGATTTCGATAGTACATTAAGTGAACCTTATATGCAGGTTATAGCAAGATCACTTATAAATATGGAACATAACGTATGGATTATAACTTCTCGTTGTGGTGAAAGCTCTGTAAATAACCAAGACTTATATAAAGTTTGTATAAACTTAGGAATATCAAAAACACACGTTATTTTTACTGATGGTAATCATAAAGTGGATGAATATATAAAAGGGAATTTTGAATTACATTTTGATGATGATTGGGAAGATGTTATGATGATAAATAATATTGGTGGTAAAGCCTTATTAGTTAATCCTGATTATGTAGAAATTTTTAGTGAAATGCAATATAGAAAAAACCAAAAATAAAAATTATGTATATACCTGGATTTATAAAAAATACTAATAAATTAGAAAACGGTAAGTTATTCCGTGACCCATCATATAGTTGGGGTTCTTGGGATAGGTCTTATGTGAATTCTTTAATAAAACTTGGATATTTAGAAAGAGTAGAAAGTGATGTACTTTTGAAATTAAAAGATATTCCAAAAAATATAGATCATCATAAAGCTAAAGAATTATCAAAAGGTTTAAAATTACCAAAAAGACAAAACTTTAGTACATGGGGAATATTAGTTAATTATATTAATTCGTGTAGTAAAGATGATATATTAATTACTTCAAAAAATACAAAAACTAGATTTACTTGGACTATTGAATCAGTTCGGTCTTACATAGGTTATCTTGAAAGGTTAGAATTATTAGAATTTATAGAAAGAGGACATGATAAAGTTAATGGGGTTTGGTTTAAAATCAAAAGATTAAAACAAATACCTGATAAATTAACTGTCACATTAGCACAAAAAATGTTATACGATAATATGTATAAGAGGAACGCCAAAATAGATAAAATCAAGAAACAAATGAATAATATATAGTAAAAACTATATTTTATTCTATATGAATTCGATTGAAAAATGTTATTGGGAAAAAACTGTTGAATATATTAATCAACTACCTAAAGATAAATTCTTTAGACCAATAGAATTAAAAAGATATGTTTATGGTGATGAAGATATAAGTTCAACAGTAGGTTCTTATATTAAATTTTTACATCAAACTAAGTTTATAGAAAGAATTTCAAAAGGAAAATATATTAGAATAAAAGAAATTCCGCAAACTTTAACCACAACTAAGCTATATAATTATTTATATAAAAACCCATTAAAAGATAGACTCGATAAATTAGAACAGATTAAGAACAATTTAGATAATAATATAAATAATTAAAGAATGTCCAAATATAGATATATTTATTGTAGTAACTGTAAAGATTTTTATCTTGGGTGGCATGTAGACTTTGGTGATAATAGTAAAGCCTGTCCTTCTTGTTATTCTAAAAATATAAAAACTTTTGAATCTGATACATTTTCAGAAATGGCACAAACTGAAAGAAAATATAAAATTAGTAAAATAGTTAATAAATAATTTGGTAGTTAAAAATAATTATCATATCTTTGTTAAGAATAAAAAATGGGAATAAGAAAATTTTGGTAGTTAGTAAACTAGATAAAAATTCCGAAATACTAGTCGAAGTAGGAAATAATAATATTCTAGTATGAAAACGAGTAACGGTCGCTAATCCAAGTACCTTAAAAATAATAACGTTAATTAAGGTTTAAAATCGGTTCAAGTCCGTATATTCCTGCAAATGGATAGAGGTAGAATTATTTGTGGTAGTACCACTTTAATAGGTCGCTTATAGAGGTTCAACCCCTTTACTATCCACTTTGATGATAGATCAAATTCAGATCAGTTTATAGTCTGATCATAAAGGGATTCACTGCGAGGTGTTTCCAATCAAAACTTAGATAACTTGATATGTTATTGTCATCTATTAACAAAAGTGATAAATCAAATTCGAATCAGTATATAGTCTGATTATAGAGGGATTCACTGCGGAGTGTTTTCAACCAAAACTTAGATAACTTGATATGTTATTGTCACTGTTAATAATAAAACGTTCTTTAAATGGTTGGTCCTAAATTGGTGTAGTTAGTAAACTAGTTAAGAATTCTTGGAGAAATTAATAATTCATGATAAGTTAGTTTCAATGAGTTGATTAAATATACTAGTATGAAAACAAACGGACGGCGTGAATCACCATACCTTGAAACATTGATTGTACAGTCGATAAGGATAGGTGCGAAGATAGGTTCGAATCCTTGGCTGACCTCAAATAATAAAAAATAAATAAAGAAAAGTTTGGTAATTAAAAATAATTGCCATATCTTTGTTAAATAATTAAAAAAGGAAAAAAACGATATTTTTAATTAATATATAATAAAAATAAACTTTTACAAAAAAGCAGTATAAAAGAAGAATAATAAAAATTAATAAACAATAAGACAAATGAAAACTTGGATAAATATAGAATTGTTAATCTCGTTAGAGACAACTGATAATGATACAAAATTAATCGGGAATGGTATGTAATATCCAAACATTACAAAATATATCAAAACCCGATTCGAAAGATTCGGGTTTTTTTTGTTTATATTCCGAAGTAGTTCAACGGTAGAACACTTCCCTTGTAAGGAAGGTGTTGGGAGTTCAAATCTTCTCTTCGGATCAAAATTAAGTTCATTGACGTATTGGAACATTAAAAAACACTTAATAAGGTTTAAAATATTATTGAACCTTATTATATGTCCGATTCGACTATCGGCTAGGTCGTCAGGTTTTCATCCTGGAAAGAGGGGTTCGATTCCCCTATCGGATACCATATGCGGGTATATGCAAGCGGTCAAAGCAATCGGGTTTTCATCCCGATCCTGTTGAGGTTCTGGGGTTCGAATCCCCTTATCCGTTCAAAATAATACATGCGGGGAGTGTGCTGATTCACTCTCGGGCTCATAACCCAGAGGTACGTAGGTTTAATTCCTACCCCCGCTACAAATTTTATAATATATCAGTGATAAATAGAGGTTCGAATCCTCGGTGTTGTGTGACAGATATTATAAAAATAACAATATATTGCGGGGTGGAGCAGCGGTAGCTCGTTGGGCTCATAATCCAAAGGTCGGTGGTTCAATTCCATCCCCCGCTACGATTCTTTACCATGTGTAAAGAACTATCAAGGTTTATTGTACCGTTAAACAATAGGTTTCGTGATCGGTTTCCCTTAAAACGGATCGAAATGCTGAGGTTGCTTTAGTTGGTCGAAAAGTCCAGACTGTTAATCTGGTGAACGGAAGTTCCACCGCAGGTTCGAATCCTGCTCTCAGCGCACAAAATGATTAACCACATCGGTTAATTTTTTGACCTTTTTGTTTTAATATATAAAAGAAAAAAGTCAAAAAATGGAAGAAAATATCGTTAAATTAAGAAATAGTGGTTGTACATACAATGAAATAGTTGAAAAATTAGGTTGTAGTAAATCAACAGTTTCTTATCATTGTAGAAAA